>Ga0189274_100031_pt1 | contig 241031 bp, 230 predicted proteins | sample N5B1minimetaG_FD_130323 | JGI IMG/M metagenome (GOLD analysis project Ga0189274, IMG submission 130323) | Marine microbial communities from the Costa Rica Dome - N5 B1 mini metaG | ecosystem: Environmental > Aquatic > Marine > Oceanic > Photic zone | place: Costa Rica: the Eastern Pacific... | reverse complement strand
CGGATATGTCAGCGAGACCAAAGCCGGCTTCGAAGGCACTCTCGCCATGATGAACTTGAACACCGCCATCCGTATCGAGAAGAATGGCGAGAAAGCCGCAGAAGGCCAGCCGGATTTCCGCATCTTCGCCGGAGAAACCTCGACCGAAATCGGTGGCGGCTGGATGCGCAAGGCGAAGTCTTCGGGACGGGAATACGTCTCGCTGACCCTCGCCGACCCGCAGATCGGTCCCCGCCGGATCTATGCGAACCTCGCGCCCGTCAAAGGCAAGAAGGGCCGCCACGTGATCCTCTGGAACCCGAAGGATTGACGGTTCCAAGCCCCTCATCGAGCCGCTCCGGAGCAAGCCTCCGGGGCGGCTTCCGCATGTCAGAAGCATGGTGAACAGGGGAGGGGAAAAATCCGGGCCACGCATTTTTCCTCTCAAATCCTGCGCAGGATCGCGCAGTCTCATCGCATCGCACAGATATCAGTGAAAGGAGCACAACAATGAGCGATGCAGATACAACGGCGCCTCAGGCGGCGAACGACAACGACCTCTTCAACGTGGTGGAGGCCGCGAACTTTCTCCGCCTCAAACGTTCGACGCTTGACCACTATCGCTGTGAAGGCAGGGGCCCGATCTATCGAAAGCATGGCGCGCGCGTCTTCTACACGCGTGCCAGTCTGATGGCATGGTCCGAGCGCCAGATGTTCTCGTCCACGTCTACTCGCGTCGAGAAAAAGAAGTGAAGAAGCACTGGGTTTCCGCGACAGCAGCCGGAATTCTAGCTGCTGTTGCAGGACTGGTATTTGATCCGGGTGCCCGCCTATTCTGGAACCGGACAGGCAGCGCGCCGATAGGTCTCTACGGGCTAGGCGATGACCCATTCACAAGAGGCGATTGGGTCATCGTCTCAGCCCGGAGCGGTGAAGCGGATTGGGCGGCTGCGCGCGGTTACGTCGGGAGGGAATGGCCCCTCATCAAGGGGATTGCCGGGCTTCCAGGCGATGAAATTTGCCGGGACGGCAGCGCTGTATTGGTGGAAGGAATCCATGTCGCAGAGGCTTTGGATGCTGACACTCTGGGGCGTGCGATGCCGGTTTGGGAAGGCTGCCAAGTATTGGGACGAGACGAAGTTTTTCTGCTCAATCAACATCCGCGATCGGTTGATGGACGTTATTTCGGACCGACAAAGGTCGGCGATCTCGGCGGGGTTCTTGTTCTTCTCTGGAGTCCGGATGGACGGAAGGCGGACATGTCGGTGCAAGGCGATGCAGAGCGTGGCCAGGAATTCTCAGGCGGACCCGGTAGGGCAAGATATAAGGAGTGGCGCCACCCGATGGGTAGCGCCTTGTCTGCACATCGTTTTTTCGGCGCCTATTGCACAGCGTTGCGGCGCCGCTGTTTCGGCGAAGCTGTTGAATTTGCTGCAATCGGGGCGGCGCCACCGGAATTCGCCCCGCCATGACGGATACCGATGACCTCACCCCGCATCTCGGGCGCATAAGGGACGTTGGCAAGCGCGGCGGCAAGCGCGCCGCAAAGCAACTTCGCCGCGCCGTCGCCAAACTGCCCAAGCGCCGCGCGAAGAGCGGGTTCCAGGGCAAGCGTCATGGAGCGGGCGGGGCGGCGCGGGGACGGCCGCGCACGACGCGGCATCTACCGCGCTACCGCTTGCGGCGCGTGATGGTGAAAGTCCACATCGCGCGTGCGGCGAAATCGGGCGCCGGCGTCTACCGCGCGCATCTCAGTTACATCCAGCGCGACGGCGTCGATCGAAACGGCGACGGCGGCAAATTATATGACCGGGAAAGCGATGAGCTGAGCGCCAAGAAATTCCTGGAGCGCAGCGAAAATGACAGGCATCAATTTCGCCTCATCGTTTCGCCCGAAGACGGCGTCGCGCTCGGCGATCTGAAACCCGCGATCCGAGAACTGATGACCCGCATCGAAAAGGACACCGGCCGCCGCCTCGATTGGGTCGCCGTCGATCACCACAATACCGGCCATCCACACACCCATATCGTAATCCGGGGGCGCGATGCGCGAATGAAGGATGTGGTCATCGCCAAAGATTATCTCATGAACGGCATCCGCGAGGCGGCCGAAGACATCGTGACTGGCCGACTCGGGCCTCGCCGCGATCTCGAAATCCTGCGCGCCCGCAACAGCGAGATCGGCAAGGACCGGCTGACCGGCATCGACCGGATGCTGGAGCGGGCGAGCCGGGACGGCTTGATCGAGCTTCCTCCGGCAACCTCCGAAGCCGCGCGGTTCGAGCGGCATCTCGCCTTATCGCGGCTGCGCCATCTGAGCGAGCTGGGCCTCGCCGAGCGCGGAGAGAACAATGAATGGCGCATGACGCCGGGCTGGACCGAAACCTTGCGCGAGATGGGACGGCGCGGCGACATCGTGCGCACGCTCGCGCAGGCCGATGGGAAACGACGGAAGTTTGACTATGCGGAGAACCTGGCGCCGGACGCCGCGCCGATCCTCGGCACGGTGCTCGCCTCCGGACCCGAAGACGAATTGCGCGATACGCGCTTCCTGCTGGTCGAGGATTTCAAGGGACGGGTCTGGCATGTGCCGGCGGCCGCCGTGGACCCTGAGAACCCGCCGCCGACCGGTGCGGTGGTGGAGGTAAGCCGGAACTCGGCAGAGCCGAAGCGCGCCGACCGGACGATCGCGGAGATCGCTGAACGCGCGGGCGGGCTTTGGTCAGAGACGCTCCATGAAGACTATGATCCGGCCTCGACGCCCGCCTACCGGCTCGCGCACAAGCGCCGTCTCGAAGCCCTGCGGCGCGCCGGGATCGTGGAACGCCTTCAGGACGGAACATGGACCGTGCCCGGTGACTATCTCGAACGCGCAACCGCGTATGAAGCCGCGCGCAATCGCGGCCTGCACCTTCGCACCCTGTCCTGGGTGGCGCTCGACAGGCAGGTGACCCTACACGCTGAAACATGGCTGGACGCAGGGCAGGGCGAGGGCGAGCGTCTTTCCGGTTTGCGCGCCGCGCGGCTCGCTTTTCTGCGGACGGAAGGTCTGCTGAAGGAAGGTGAGACCGAACTGTCGGACACCGCGCGGCAAAGCATGCGCCACAGTGAATTGCAGCGGACGTCGGAAGCGGAAACGAAGAAGTCGGGGCGCGCGGCCGTGATGCTCGACATCGGCGACCGGTTCGACGGCAAGCTCGAAGGCCATGTCGATCTGGGGCAGGGGCGCATGGCGCTCATCGTCCATGAGAAGGCGTTCGTGCTGGTGCCATGGAGAAGCGCTTTTGGGCGCCAGCTGGGACGGGAAATGACGATCGAGCACACCGCCCGAGGGATCGGGTGGACCATCGGGCGCGAGATGCAGCGCGGATTTGGCGGATGAGGAAAGAGGGACTGCGGGCAATCACCCGCAGTCCCAAAAGGCTATCTCATCTGGCGCAACGGCGGCCGAGCAAGGGAGAGCAAAATCTCCGGCTCCGCCTCATCGGTTTGCGTGCGCAGATAGATGATGCCGGGTCGCGTATCGAGAACGATCCAGACGGGCGCGCCGGCATGCATCATCCAATAGCCACAACGCTCGAAGTGAATGTTCATGATCGCTTCGACGGCGCTGTGCCGGAAATCCCGTCCTCCGAGCGCCGAAATGCGGCGGGCTGGATTTGCGTCATCTCGCTCGACCCAGGTTACTTGTTTGTAGTCCATCGTGCTCATCCTTTCTGCACGTCGTACCGAAAGGCGCCGCGCCGCCAGGTGAACGGGGTCAAGGTCTCCGACACCGCCTGACCGCCGGCGCCCGTCGGCGGTTGTCATTCAAGAGCCGGAGCGCTGTTCGGCGGGTCGGCTCACGGAGAATTGGACGGCAGCGATTGAATGCTGTCTATACCGTAGGTTGATTGAGGCGGGCGCGATGCCGCTGTGTGCCGCAGTGTGCGGGCCATGGCCCGCAATTGCCTTCCGTCCAACTTGGCGCACACGCGCATTCGCGGAACTCTTGGGGTCCTTTTCAAGATGACTTCAGGAGCGTCGCATGACCGGCACAAAAATCCTCATTGGGCAGATTATCATCGTCTTCGCGATCGTGTTTTGCGGGCTCTGGCTCGCCACGCAGGTCACCGCCGCTGCGCTCGGCTTTCAGCCTGCGCTTGGCGCGCCCTGGTTCGAGGTGATCGGCCGCCCGGTCTACAAGCCCTGGCGCCTGTTCCAATGGTGGTATGCCTACGAAGCCTATGCGCCGGATGTATTCGCGCGCGGCGGCTTCATCACGCTCAGCGGAACGGGGCTCGGCATCATTGCGGCGATCATCGGGTCGGTGCTCCGCAGCCGGCATGAGCGGAACGTCACCACCTATGGGTCGGCGCGCTGGGCAACGGGCGAGGACATTCGCAAGGGCGGTCTGCTGGTCGATGACGGGGTCTTCCTGGGGGCGTGGAAGGGGCAATATCTCCGTCATCACGGCCCCGAACATGTCATGGCGTTCGCCCCCACAAGAAGCGGGAAAGGGGTTGGGTTGGTGGTGCCCACACTGCTCTCCTGGACCGGCAGCACCATCGTCCATGACATCAAGGGCGAAAACTGGGAACTTACTGCCGGCTGGCGCGCGACCTTCTCGCGCTGCCTTCGTTTCGACCCGACCGATCGGCGCAGCCCGAGATATAACCCTCTCAGTGCGGTCCGGCTCGGAGAACAGGAAGTCCGCGACGTCCAGAACATCGCCGATATCCTGGTTGACCCTGAGGGATCGCTGGAGCGGCGGAACCATTGGGAAAAGACCGGTCACTCGCTGCTCGTCGGGGCCATTCTCCATGTGCTCTATGCGGAGACGGACAAGACGCTCTCCGGCTGCGCCCGGTTCCTGTCAGATCCCGACCGCACCTTCGCGGCAACACTCCGCGCCATGATGACCACAGCCCATCTCGGCCGCCGCGGCGTGCACCCCATCGTCGCGCAGGCGGCGCGCGAGCTGCTCAACAAATCAGAGAATGAACGCTCCGGCGTTCTCTCGACCGCGATGAGTTTTCTCTCGCTCTACCGGGACCCGGTGATCGCCGACGTCACCTCGCGTTCGGATTGGCGCATTGAAGACCTGGTCGACGGCGCCCGGCCGGTCTCGCTCTACCTTGTTGTACCGCCCTCTGATCTCTCGCGCACGAAACCGCTGATGCGGCTTATCCTCAACCAGATCGGACGCCGCCTTACAGAAGAGCTCCCGGTGCCCGGACAGCGCAAGCTGCTCCTGATGCTCGACGAGTTTCCGGCGCTCGGGCGCTTAGATTTCTTTGAAAGCGCGCTCGCGTTCATGGCAGGGTATGGCATCCGGTCCTATCTCATCGCGCAATCCTTGAACCAGATCGAAAAGGCCTACGGACCTAACAATTCGATCCTCGACAATTGTCATGTACGCATCGCCTTTGCGACCAATGACGAACGCACCGCCAAACGGGTCTCGGACGCCATCGGCACGACGACGGAATTGCGCTCGCAGAAGAACTATACCGGCCACCGGCTTGCGCCTTGGCTCAGCCATATGATGGTCTCCCGTCAGGAAACGCAGCGCGCGCTGATCACACCGGGCGAAGTGATGCAGCTGCCGCCCGAGGATGAGATCGTGCTCGTGTCAGGCACGCCGCCCGTGCGGGCGAGGAAGCTGCGCTACTATGAGGACCAGAACTTCAAAGCCCGCATCCTTCCGGAGCCGGACAGCGAAAGTGGGCAGGGCGGCGCGCCGGCCGCGCCCGCCCCGATGAAGCCGCCGCTTTTTAAGCCAGGGGCGGGCAGCACTGGAGACGGCCCCGAGATCAAACGGACGCTTGAGCCGGAGTTCCCCTTCAGCGAAACGAGACTAGAACCGGAGCCGGAGATAGGCGCCGAGCCCGAAGCAGACGATCCCGTTGATCCGCTGGCGGACAAGAATGCCGACGCCGTCCGAAAGCTGCGCGGCTTTGATCGGGGCGATCTGGATTTCCTGCCGGATTTCTGAAACGAAATGACAAGGGTTCGCGTTCACGTCCGTCTGCCAACCAATCTTTATGCGCGGCTCTGTGAGGAAGTCGACAACACCGGCATGTCGCAGGCGAGAATTGTCGAAGACGCGCTCCTCCGCCGCTTCGAACCCGACCACCAGGCGGGATTTGAGGAACAGATTCTCAACCGGATGAACCGCTTCGATGTTGCGCAGTCGCGCATCGAGACGAGTGTCTCAGAGACCTATGAGACCTTAGCGCATTTCGTTCTCTACTGGCTCACTCATACCGAGCCGATCCAGGATGGCGAGCGCGAGGCGGCGCAGGCGCTCGGCCAGCGCCGGTTCGAACATTTTGTTGGGCAGGTAGCCAGACGCATTGCGCAGGGCCTTGGGTAGGCCGCCTCAGCCTGCGTCAGTCGAAGTGGCTAAGTGCTAAGTTGAGCCTCGACAAACCCGTCCTCCATGATGTTCTCTTAAAGAAAACATTCCCAGCCAGCGCACATGAAGGTCGTCGTAGTCAACATCGGGGCGCTGCATGGCTACAGCGAGAGCAAGGTCTGCCAGGTGACGCGCCAACGTAGGTCTTAGGGCCGGCGCAACGACAGTGGAGGATTTATTGAACTACTCACCTGAAACGCCCGGAGACTATGCGAAAACATGGTTGAGGAAGCCGCTGTCGATGGATTTGCGAGATTATTTGAGGCGACCCGCCATACACACTATAATTTTGGCGTTCCCTATCAGCAGATACGTTCAAGGGCGCTCGCTTGGGCGTGGTCTGCCTCCGAAATAGTGGTCCAATGAATCTGTTAGTCGGCTTTGAAAGAGGAGCTGAGACATGGCGAAGAGAGCCAAGCCGGAAAAAATCATTGCGAAGCTGCGTGAAGTTGAAGTCCGCCTGAGCCGTGGCGAGACGACGGGCCAGGCGTTCCGCGCCATTGGCGTCATCGAGCAAACATACTACCGATGGCGCCGTGAGTATGGCGGTATGGGGGTTGATCAGGCGCGTCGCCTGAAAGAAGTGGAGAAGGAGAACCTGCGTCTCAGGAAGGCGGTCTCCGACCTGACACACGACAAGCTGATTCTTACCGAGGCCGCCAAGGGAAACTGCTGAGCCCTTCGCGCCGCTGGGCTTGTGTTAACCGGGATGTCGATGAGCTTGCCGTTTCCGAACGCCGGGCCTGCGAGACGCTCGGTCAGCACCGGTCGATCCAACGCAAGAAGCCGCGCGGCCGATCAGGCAAAAAAAGAGCTGACAAAAGCGATCATCGCCCTGGCCGAACGATTTGGCCGCTACGGCAATCGTCGCATCACCGGCTTGATCCGGCGAGACGGCTGGCATGTGAACGAGAAGCGGATCGATTGGATCTGGCGGCGCGAAGGGCTGAAAGTTCCCCCGAAACAACCAGAACGCGGTCGTTTATGGCTGAATGACGGCTCCTGCGTGCGGCTGCGGCCGCAACATCGAAACCATATATGGAGTTACGACTTCGTCATGGATCGAACCCATGACGGCAATCCGTTCCGCATACTGTGCGTCATTGATGAGTTCACTTGGGAATGCCTGGCGATCCGGGTGGAGCGAAGGCTCAATGCGAGGATAGTTCTTGAACTGCTTGCTGATCTGTTCCTCACACATGGCCCGCCGGATCACATTCGTTCCGATAACGGCCCAGAGTTCATCGAGAAGGCGCTGCGCGCTTGGCTGGCGAAGCTTGGCGTCAAGACGCTCTACATCGAACCGGGGAGTCCATCGGAAAACGGATACTCAGAGAGCTTCAACTCCAAACTCAGGGACGAATTGCTTGCGAGCGAAATCTTTTACACGATGATGGAGGCCAAAACCCTGATTGCATAGTGGCGCGAGCACTTCAACACGTTTCGCCCGCATTCATCGCTCGGCTACAGACCGCCTGCGCCAAAGGCGATCTCGCCAAAGCCCTTCATGCCGCCTTACGTTCAGGGTGTGGCGGCATGAACGCCGTTCGATAACCCGCCTAGGCTAACAAATGGCTCGGAACACTTCGATAGGTCAGGTCACGACCAAACTCATCGCGATGCCGAGAAAAGCTGCAGTCGCAAGAACCTGCATTACGCCGAACTTCAGGCGAAACAGCGCAACAAAAGCCAAGAGAGTAATTCCAAACTGGGCGATATCGATCGAAGAGAGCGCTGGAACGTCAAGCGCGATCGCACCAAAGCGCCAGACTGCAACATCCCGGAACAGGGCATGAATAGCGAACCAGAGGGCGAGGTTGAGAATGACGCCGACAACAGCCGCTGTGATTGCGGAGAGGGCTGATGACAGCGCCTCGTTTTTCTTCAGGCCTTCTACGAAGGGCGCGCCGAGAAATATCCACAAAAAACACGGAACAAAGGTTACCCATGTGGCAAGGATCGATGACAAAACCCCCGCCAGAACCGGATGCATGTCCCCCGCGTCCCGGAACGCGCCCATATAGCCAACGAACTGTACGACCTGGATGAGCGGTCCGGGCGTCGTCTCCGCCATGGCAAGTCCGTCGAGCATTTCGGCAGGCTGCAGCCAGCCATAGGTCGTCACGCCTTCCTGCGCGACATAGCCGAGCACGGCGTAGGCGCCGCCGAAAGTCACGACCGCCATCTTGGAAAAAAACACGGCGACTTCAGAGAAAACATTGTCAGGCCCAAGAATGAGTAGCAGCGATGCTACGGGTGTGAGCCAGAGGACCAGAAAAATAGCTGCAACGCGCACGGACCAGCTTGCGGTGACCTGCGCATGGGGGGGCAATTCTTCACCTAGCAAAGACTGGCTGTCTGGGACTCCGGCGCCGCCGGCGCCATGGCCGTTCTTTGTGACAAATATCTTTGCCCCTGACCGTGCTCCTGCGAAACCAATAAGGGCCGCGGATAAAATTATTAACGGAAACGGCAGGCGAAAAACGAACAATCCCACGAATGCCCCGACCGCGATCGCGACCATTGCAGGATTGACGAGCGCTCGCCGCCCGATTCGAAGAACTGCCTGCGCCACAATGGCGAGAACGGCTGCCTGCAGGCCAAAAAACAAGCCTGAGACGACGGACACGTCGCCGAATAGTGAATAGACAAGGCTGAGGGCCAGGATGGACAGAAATCCCGGCAGGATGAAGAGCCCGCCCGCAATCAGACCGCCGCGTACGCCATGCATGAGCCAGCCGATATAGGTGGCAAGTTGCTGGGCCTCAGGGCCGGGCAGGAGCATGCAGTAGTTGAGCGCGTGGAGAAAGCGTTGCTCCCCAATCCAGCGCGTCTCGTCGACAAGTATGCGATGCATGACTGCGATCTGCCCGGCTGGTCCGCCGAAACTGAGCGCCGCAATGCGCGCCCAGGTCGGGACCGCTTCCCGCAGGGACAATCGCCCGCTGAAGTCCGGAGCGGTTTCCGGTGTCATGACGCGACGCCTGCCGCGCGATAAAAATCCATGAGATCGCGCCCGAAAACTCGCCAGTCCCAGGGCACGTCATGATCGACGCCGGGATAGATGAGGAGCGTGGCCCGTTCCCTCGCTTTCTCCGCAAGCTGGCGGGCGTGACGGACCGGGGCGATTTCGTCCTTCTCGCCATGAACGATCAGGATCGGTCCTGCATAGGCCTCGATGCTCGCGATATTGTCGAAATCCTCACGCGCCAGCGCGCCGGGCAGCCCGTAGCGGCCAAACAGCGCTGGCAGGCTACGGAAGGGGGACACCATGACGAGGGCCGCCACAGGCCGCTCTCCGGCGAGACCGGCGGCGACCGCGGCGCCGAGAGAATGGCCGTGCACCGCGATCCGGGATCGGTCGATCTCAGGGCGCGCTGCGATCCAGTCATAGAACGCGACGGCATCGGCACGCAAAGCAGACTCTCCTGGTTCACCGGTCGAACGGCGATAGCCGCGATATTCCACCATCAGACAAGCAAAGCCTTCCGATGTGTAGAACTCGGCATACTCGATCTTGGTTTCGATATAGTCGGAATTGCCATGAAAGAAGATGACCGCCGGGACGAGCGTTTCAACCGACGCGCCCGGCGGCAGGAAGAGCCAACTTTCGACCCGTGCGCCGTCGGCAGTGTCCAGCCAGTGTTGAATGGCGCCGGCCGGCGGGGGCCGGTCCATCGGGCCTTCAGCGGCGTTGGGATAGATGAATTCGCGTTGCACGCTGCTGACGATGACACAGCCGACAAGTGTCGCGACAACGAGGAGTATCGCGGAGATGCGGAGCCATTTCATGGGTCACGTCACAAGGCAGCTGCGAATGCTGTATTCGCGTTTCGCCAGTCGAGGACGTTCATGAAGGCATCGACATAGGCCCCGGCATTCGAGCCGTAATCCATGTGATAGGCGTGCTCATACATGTCGAGCGCGATCAGACCGACGCCATCCGCCACGCCCATGGAATGATCGGCTGCCCACTGGTTGACCAGACGGCCGAGCCGGGGAGACCAAGTTAGTACGACCCATCCGGATCCGCCGCCAAGCGCCCTGCCCATGGCGACAAATTCCTTGCGCCAGGCCGTATGGCTCCCGAAATCGTTCTCCAGCCGGGCGGCGAGCGGGCCACCTGGGGACACGCCATCAGGTCCGAAGGATGCGAAATGAATTTCGTGCAGGATCATTGAATTGACCGCCATAAGCTCTTCGCGCTTGAGCCCGTTCAGTTTGAAACCGGGCGCGGTCGCAAGATCGAGCGTCGACAGTTCAGCCTGGATGGCCCCGATGCGCCGAACAGCTCCAGCGTAATTGTTCTCATGGTGGCTACGAATGATGCGCTCTGAGAAGCCCGGCACGGATGCGGGGTCGAAGGCCAGCGGTCGCGGAGAAAGCGCGGTCGCAGGCAAAGGGCTCTGCGTGGGTGTCTGAGCGGAGGCGCAGCCCGCACTGTTTAGCGCAACGCCGATGCCGAGTGTCGCTGCAATTGTTTGGCGGCGTGTCAGATTTTCTGTCATGGTCTTGTTCCTCAATAGCGAGCGTGGCCTGCACAAGTTTCCTCGACCTGACGCGACTGTAGCGGCAGGTAATCTTCGTCGAGCCGCGCCCGGCCCGTTTTATTCCATCTTTATAGGGCAATTGGGCGTTCTTGTCGTTCTCGATCTTCGAAGGGATTGCAGGTTGAAAAGACGACCGAGAGATTGGACATGTTTACGGTCGAATCGGATTGCCCATCGTCTCTTCGTTGACCGCACCATTGTCGTTTGATCGGTCGAAATTGATTTCTGGAATTCGGGATTCTGCAAAGGGCATCTTCGTGCTAAAAAAAAAAAGGGAGATAGATGTTTCTGCGTCGAATCTTGATGGTCCACAAAGCTGTAGACCAAAATCAGGCCCGACCGAGGACCAAGAAGCGAATTTCAGTCAGGTAAGTAATTGAAATTATTGGAGTAAACACATGGATCGTGGCACGCCAGTCGCCGCCTCGCGAGGATACCGTACAGGTTTGGCGAAAAATCGTTAATCGGAAAATGCTGACGAAGCCACTTGGATCGGCTGTTGCTTGCCCATTTGTCTGCGATGCTGTTTCGCGATATGCGGTCGTAGGTCGTTCGACGTTAGCTTCAAGGCGCTCAACAGACATGGACTATCACGATCTTTTGTCGGGCTTCGTCCGCGTGCATATCCTGCACCACGCTGCGGAAGACGAACTCTATGGCCAATGGATGATCGAAGAACTCCGGCATCATGGCTACGAGATAAGTCCCGGCACGCTGTACCCGATGCTCCATGCGATGGAACAGAAAGGCTACCTCAAGTCCCGCACGGAGCGACTGGGACGGACCGTTCGGCGCTACTACAAAGCAACGGCGAAGGGCAAAAGGGCGCTGGTGGTTGTCCGGAAATATCTCGCTGAACTGCAAAGCGAGGCAGGAGGCAAACCGTAATCACACTCACGCAGTTGATGGGCTCCCACCAAACAGCCGCTTATCGACGGACCAGCGGCCGCCGCCTGCGAGCATGACGTAAATGGCTCCAAGCAGCATGGCCCAATCCGTTCGGGTTTCATGCGAAAAGCTCCAGAACCCGTACCGATCAAGATTTCGCAGGCTGAACCCCATGAATTCTGTTCCCAGAAGGATGGCGATTTTGGTCGTGAAGATTGCCACCAGCATCGTGATAATCAGCGGGACGGCTGCCAGGCGGCTGAAGAGACCGACCAGGATGAGTCCGCCGCAGATCAACTCGACCCAGCCAACGAATGGGCCCATGATTTCTGGGGCGGGAATACCGATACGTTCAAACCGCCCAGCGCCCAGGATCTCAGGATAGATCAACTTTTGAATGCCCTCCAGAACGAACACTCCAGCGAGGCTGAGACGCACAAGGATCGACCAGTCGCTACGGCCCGGGGACAGCCACCAGTCTTTGGAAAACAATGCTCTCATAAACGAGTATCTCCTTGAGAATTATTGGATGGCCAAAGACGCTTGGCCGCAAACTGCCAGATCAGACCTCCGAGTATCAGCCCAATCCCAGGACCCCAGATTGTCCGTGGCAGGAAGAAGGCAAGCAACAGACAACCGAAAAGGCCGGCCCATGCAATGAAGGAGGGGTAAAGGCGCTGATCTTTCGGCAATCGGAGCGCCGCCAGGTTGGTGACGGCATAGTAGATCAGGACGGTGAACGCAGAGAATCCCCAGGTGGTCTTTACGTCGCCTATCAACGCTATTCCCGCAACGGCCAGCCCCACAAAGATGATCGCAGCGCGCGGTTCGCTTGCCCGCGTTAGCCGGCCCAACGCGGGTGGAAGGTCGCTGCGCCTGCCCATCGCAAGCGCCACTCGCGACAAACCAAGGACAAGATTGAGGAGTACACCGAGCATTGCTGTCACGGCGCCGATCGACACAAGCTCGGCAAGGCCCGGGAACTGCAGCGCGCGGGCCGCAGTCTCCAGCGGCGTAGCTTCTCCGCCCGCTGCGCCGCTTAGCGTTTCCGAGCCGACGGCTCCGATCGCAGCCACAGCAACCGCCATGTAGAGAAGGGCGCTTACGACAAGGGTTGCAACAATCGCTCTCGGGATCGTTCGCCGAGGTGCGACAACCTCCTCGCTCATCGTCGCAATTCGGCCGTATCCCGTATAAGCCACGAACATCAAGGCGGTTGCGTACAGCACATCCGTTATCGTGCCCCCCTCAGGGAAGAAGGGGGTGAACTTTTCGGCAGCGGCCGGGTCCGAGAGCCTGGATAACCCTATGAAGGCGAAAGCGCCTAGCGCCAGCACGGTCACGGACACGACGACAATGTTGACTGCGCTCGAACGGCGCAAACCTGTCAGTACGAGCACAGTAACTGCCGCAGCAATGATGAAACCCGACCAGCGGAGGGCCTCACCGGCATCGAAACCCGCCAGGTGCAATCCATATCCAGCCACACCAAGCGCAGCCGTCGCAGCCGACGCCGACTTCGCGCACAGAAACATCCACCCAGCTGTAAAGCCAAGTTCCGGGCGAAGCAGGCGGTAGCCGTATTCATAAGCCCCGCCGCTCACAGGATATGCGGCGGCGAGCTGCGCACTGGACAATGCATTGCAGGCGGCCAGTAGCGCAGCGAGTGCGATCGACAAAATGACAGCTGGACCAGCTGCGCCTGCGGCAATCCCGATGCTGACAAAAACGCCCGTGCCGACAATCGATCCGAGGCCAAGCATCGTTGCCCCGAATACACCGAGTTCGCGTTTCAGGGCTGCGGGCGCTGATGCGGGGTTCATTCCCCAGACTCACGTTGATCAGCAGGCATGGGAAGCTCAAACAACGCTTGATTATTCATGTATTCAACCTTCTCTGCCTGATGGCAGGACATGCAGGCAGAGCGCGCGATGTCGAAGGCCTGCCATGCCGCATCCGGCTTTCGCTGCTCCAGGCCAGCACGGACTTCGGGAAAAGCCGAATCCAAAAACAGTGCGCGCGCACTGTCGCTACGGCCTGGCCGCTTGGCGATGCCATTTTCAATCGTCGTAGCGATCTTGTCCCAGTGATAGATGGCCAGATCGTAGTTCTCCCTTTGAAGCGCCGCATGGAGGCTGCCATAGCGCTCGCCGACTTCCCACATCGGTTGATCGAAGCCCCGCATCTGCTTTTGCAGGCGCTCGAAGCGTTCGGTTTCATTCTCCGCAGACAGGAGCCAGTCATTCGCGGCCAGGTCGTTCCCGAGGGGACCCTGATCGCGTTCCGTGCACGCAAAGAGCGTTAATGATCCCAAGAGCGCAGCCGCAGCGGTTCGGTTGAGTTTTTTCGTCATCTTGGGTTCCGGAGCCTTCATCGTGTGGATCAAGAAAAGTCACTATCGAAATTCGATAGTGACTTCAACCGGAAGCGGGGTCAACCACTGATACGCGACCGAGCCAGGCCGGTCAGGTATCGCTGAAGCGACGACCGTCTCGACGCCAGAGCGCCATCACGGAGGGCCGAGGTGGCATTCCATCTTCGAAGTCCGGCCAGCGGGTCGAGGGATCCTCGAATGTCGAGGGCCGGCCATGGCCGGGATAATCTTCGCCATCCTGCCCCGGGTGCTGCACGGCGAGAAAAAAAGTCCGTTCATCGGTGCTGAGGCGCGGCCCGCAGACTTCGGCGCCTGTCGGCGAACGAAAGATCATGGTCGAACGCCCGCGCTCCAACCCTTCGGTCTCAACGCGCCAGATACCATTGGCGCACTTGTTTAGCCGCTCGTCGCCATCGGTTGACACAAAAAGACCGCCCGCTGAATCGATGGCGCAATTGTCCGGCGATCCGAACCAGCCGCTCTCGCTGGTGTCCGGTCCCCAGACAGCGCCTGCGGCCGAGTCGGCCGGATCGCCACAGCGCACCAGGAGATCCCAGCGCGAACGTGTGGATGCAAAGTCGCCCTGGGGCTCGGTGATCTCGATGACATGGCCGAACGGATTGGGCCCGCGCGGATTCGTCGGATCGGTCTGGTCGGCCTTGCGCGCGGTATTGTTGGTCAGCATGACGTAGACCTTGCCGGTGCGCGGGTCGGGTTCAACATCCTCGGGCCGGTCCATCGGCGTGGCGCCCAGAAGGTCGGCCGCGCGGCGCGTCTCGATCAGTACGTCGGCCTGGCTGGCAAAGCCGTTCTCCGGCGTCAGCGGGCCTTCGCCTTGCAACATCGGCATCCAGAACACACTGCCATCGGCCTCGAACCGTGCAACGTAGAGCGTGCCTTCGTCCAGCAAGTCCATGTTCGCGGCGCGTTCGGTTGAGTTGAAGCGTCCGGCGGTAACGAACTTGTAGACATAGTCGAAGCGCTGATCGTCACCCATATAGACGACGACGCGGCCGTCAGGCGCGACGATCGACTCGCTGCCCTCATGCTTGAAGCGGCCAAGGGCGGTTCGTTTTTTCGGCTTCGAGTCCGGGTCCAGCGGATCGACCTCCAAGATCCAGCCGAAGCGGTTGGGCTCGTTGGGCTCCTTCGAGACGTCAAAGCGCGCTTCGTGGAGCCCCCATGGATACCAGCCGCCCGGCACGCCATAGCGTTTGTGGTTCTCCGCTTCCGGCCCGTCATGGGCGCCCATGAAATAGCCATTGAAATTCTCCTCGGCGAGCAAGTAGGTGCCCCAAGGCGTGATCCCGCCCGCGCAATTGTTCAGTGTGCCGACCACATGGCGGCCTGCCGGATCGGCCGAAGTGGCCAGCCGGGGATGGCCGGCCGCCGGGCCTGTGACCTCGATGCCAGGCGTGCGCGCGGTTATGCGGCGATTAAAGCGCGAGCCCTGCACATACTGCCAGGCGCCATTGCGCTTTTCGATTTCGACGATGGAACCGCCATGAGCGGCCTGTTCGATGGCGCATTCTTCCGCCGTCGCCTCCCGGCCCGCCTTACCAGGAAACATCAGGTCGGCGATCGTATATTCGTGATTAACGCAGAGGAGGGCGCGTTCGGTCCCATCGGCGGCAGCCGGGAGCGGTACCAGACCGAGAAAATCGCAATTATAGCCGAAGCGCTGCTCCTGGTCGGCGACGCTCTGCGCCGCGGGGTCGAACGCGCTCACGCCCGTAAACAGCGGATCGCCCCAGCGGATGAGAACGCGATCAGCCAGGCCGCCTGCAACATGGTGGGTCGTATCGACGCCGCGAGGGGGTTCGGTCAGCGCGGGCAGCTGCGCCGTGGTAGTTGTGGCGCAGGAGGACAAAAGGCTGGCGAGACCTGTGCCTGCCGCCGCCCCGCCCAGCAGCCTGAATGCGTCGCGCCGGGAGTATCGCCGTGCGATGATGTCGCCGATCCCGTCAGCGCGTCCCGCACGCGGGTTGACCGGTCTGTCCTCGAATTCGCGTTCAAAAGTCTCGCTCACGGAATCGTCCCTTCACTATCGAACTTCGTTAGCGTCCTAGCACAGAGTCTTTGTCAGTCGTATGAAACCTGACCCTTCCGCTTGGCCTGACTTGCGGGCAGGTCTGATTTCTGGCCACAAGTGAAAGGATCGCGGCGCCGATCCATGTGAATTTACCTATGAGCGGTCCAGGCGCCCCAACAGGAAGGCGACGATGTTGATCGGCGGATACCGATGCTTCTATTCCTGCGCCTGCGATTGACCCCACGGCGGGTTCGATTTATTCAAGGTTGGGCGCGGGAATCACGCGCCTAACCTGGGTAAAGTGATTGTGGACCAAATCCGGGCCAAACCGGGGACCAGAATCAGAATGTTGATCCGCTAACGGATTGAATTAAAAGGACTTCCAGGATGGATAGCGGCGCGTCACTCGCGCCGAACTTTATCCGCCAGCTCGCTATTTGCGTTTGTCGGAGACGTTCGACGTTAGAACGTGTCGAGGTTTGAATTCGCAGACTTTTGCAGGATGCAGTATTCGACGCTCGAAATGGGGTTCACTATCGCGTATTGGCCAAGGCAAGAGCCACAATTGAATCCGCACTAAGGTGCGTATATCGCTTGAGCATCTTCCAGTCTTTGTGGCCCGTCACCAAGGCAACTTCCTGAATTTTCAACCCTGCCTCGAAGAGCCTGCTTGTGCCTTCGTGGCGTAGGTCGTGGAAGTGCAGGTCCTCGATATCGAGGTCGGTGCATGCGCGTCTGAAGGCGGTTCCGATTGAGCGTGGGTTGTGGGGGAATACGCGGCCGGTGCTGTCGCTGGTCCGGCGTTGTTCGTTGATGAGCTCCCAGGCGTCATAGCCCGTGAGATCTACAAGCGGCACTTTCTGATGATTGCCATCTTTTTGTCTGGGGTCCTTCCGATCACGGACCGTAACGATGCGCCGCCTCATATCGACATCATCCCACTGGATTGAGCAGATTTCTGATTGGCGCATGGCCGTCGCAATTGCGAAGCGCACGATCCGGCTCATCGGAGCACGATATCGCTCGTTAGCGTCGAAGAACTCGAACAAGTCATCGAGCTCTTCTTGCGAAGGTCGGCGGTCCCGTTCCCTGCTTTTTCCGATCAGGCCGAGCCTATTGAGCGCAACGCGCGCGAGGTTGATTTCCTCGACCGGTGTATGGACGCCGTGCACAGCTTTGGCATGCAGCAGGATCGTCTTCAGATAGGATATGTCCATCGCGATGGTTGGAGGCCCGGCGCCTTCGTGAGATCGCTGACGTCCAAATTCGACAACGGTTTCGCGGTCAATCTGATCGATGCGCATGTGGCCGATATCGAGTTTCAGCTTGGTGAGCGAGTATGACTTGGATCGGCGCAAAGGCTTGCGGGATTCGTGCATGTCCGCGATGTGGAGATCGACGAGATCAGAAAGTGTGTTGAGATGTTTGGGACGGGCTTTGGAGACACTTTCGCCGCGGTCGATACGGCGCTCCATATCCACAGCCCATCCGTCAGCGTCGCGGCGACGCTTGAAGCTCTTCGAGACATACCGCCCGTTTCGCCGCACCTGGGCCCGCCAGCTTCCGGAGGGAAGTTTTACAATCGTCGCCATTTCGTGTGCGCTCCGTGTGCACAGACAGATCAAAACCGGTACAAGCGTGTGCAAATTGGTCCAAAAAAGTGCACACGTTCTTGTTTTAGCCCTTTGAAACTACTGAAAAAATGCAAATAAATCAAGCCTATAGATTTTCTGTTGCCCCTATGATGGACTGGACGGACAGACATTGCCGCATGTTTCATCGGTGCTTGTCGAAGCGTGCGCTGCTCTGGTCAGAAATGGTGACCGCAGATGCGGTAATTCATGGTGATCGGGAGCGCTTGATTGGCTACTCGGAGGCAGAGCACCCGATCGTCCTGCAGCTCGGGGGGAATGAACCCGTCAAGCTCGCCGAGGCCGCTGCGATTGCAGAACAGTTCGGCTATGACGAGGTGAACATAAACTGCGGATGTCCATCAGACCGGGTTCAGTCTGGGGCATTCGGTGCATGCCTGATGGCTCGGCCGCAGGAAGTCGCCGATTGTGTAAGCGCGATGCGGGCTCGCGTGTCCATTCCAGTCACAGTGAAATGTCGCATCGCGATTGACGATCTGCCAGCGGAAGAAACCCTGTTTGGCTTCGTTGAAACCGTAAGCGCCGCAGGGTGTGATGTGTTTACGGTGCATGCGCGCAAAGCCTGGCTGAAAGGGCTCAGCCCGAAAGAGAACCGGGATATTCCGCCGCTCGACTACGGACTTGTCGCGCGGCTGAAGGCTGCCCGGCCCGACCTGACCATTGTTCTGAACGGCGGCATCACGACCCTTGAAGATTGCCTAGAGCATCTGGATACGTTCGATGGTGTTATGCTGGGGCGCGCGGCCTATCAGACGCCCGCCTTGCTCGGAGAGATCGACGCAGCCCTGTTTGGCGAAGGGGCAGCGGTATCGCCTTTCGAGGCAATCGAAGCATATCGGCCTTACATGGCGGAACGCCTGGCAGAAGGTATGGGACTGCATGGCATGACGCGGCACATGCTTGGTCTGTTCAATGGCCGCCCCGGTGCGCGTCAGTGGCGTCGTACCCTGTCTGAAAAAGCGGTGCGAAAGGGCGCGGGCCTTGAGGTTCTGGACGAAGCGCTCAGCGCTGTGATGCACGACGCCTGATGTAAAGGCGTTTCAACTTTTCGGAATTTCGTTCTTTATTTGTTCGCGGAGTTCTGTTAACCATTTCACCCAGGTTGAAGGGGTTTGGACATGGTTTGCAGGGTCACGACATTTGCGTTTGAAGGTGTTGAGGCGCAACCCGTCGACGTGCAGGTGCAAATGACGGGCGGGCAACCCGCATTTCATATTGTCGGACTTCCGGACAAGGCTGTTGGCGAAAGCCGCGAACGTGTCAGGGCTGCTTTCGCGTCTCTTGGCCTCGCATTGCCACCAAAGCGTGTGATTGTGAACCTTGCGCCTGCGGACTTGCCCAAGGAAGGCAGCCATTACGATCTGGCAATTGCGTTGGCAATTCTCGCCATGATGGGCGTGGTCCCGCCAGATCAGCTCGAATCCTATGCAGCGATCGGCGAGTTGTCTCTCGACGGCTCATTGGGGGAGACATTAGGTGTGTTGCCTGCGGCTATGGCAGCAGAGGCAATGGATCTCCAGCTAATCTGCCCACAGATTTGTGGCGCAGAGGCGGCTTGGGCGGGCGGCAGCGTTGTCGGGGCAACTGGCCTCATCGCATTGATCAATCACTTTACGGGCCGCGCAGTAATTTCCCCGCCTCAGCCGGGGGAGCTTGCCATACCGCCTGCGGGGCCAGACCTGTGGGATGTCAAAGGCCAGGAGGGTGCCAAGCGCGCGCTCGAAATTGCCGCTGCCGGCGGGCATAATCTCCTGTTCTGCGGGCCGCCGGGCTCAGGTAAATCCATGTTGGCGCAGCGCTTGCCGGGGATATTGCCTCCACTGTCTGCTCGGGAATTGCTGGAAGTCTCCCAGATACAATCCATAGCCGGATTGCTGGAACGAGGGCGACTGTCGCGTCGTCGGCCCTTTCGGGCACCACACCATTCTGCGTCAATGGCGGCGCTGGTCGGCGGCGGCATAAAGGCCCGGCCGGGTGAAGTGTCATTGGCGCATCATGGCGTCTTGTTCCTGGACGAGTTGCCGGAATTCACGGCCACTGTTCTCGACAGTCTCCGTCAACCTTTGGAGGCGGGCGAAGCCGTCGTGTCGCGTGCCAACCGGCATGTGCGCTATCCAGCCCGGTTTCAACTGATCGCCGCCATGAATCCCTGTCGTTGCGGGGGAGGACCGGGCGCGGCCGCATGCAGGCGCGGCCCGCGTTGTGCACAGCAATATCAGGCGCGATTGTCCGGCCCGTTTCTTGACCGGATTGACCTTTACTACGACACGCCACCCGTGACAGCGGTGGACTTGGCTTTGCCGCCGCCCGCAGAAGGCTCTGCGGAAGTGAGGGAGCGCGTTGCCCGGGCGCGCGATATTCAGACCGAGCGATTGGCGCATATGGCAAGCGATACGTGCCGACCTGTAAACGCTGACACGCCGCTGCCGGAGTTGGAGAAATCGGCTGCCCCCGATGAGGCGGGTGCGGCCTTGTTGTCAGATGCAGCCGCCAGGCTTCAATTGACGGCACGGGGCTATAGCCGCGTCCTCAAGGTGGCGCGCACGATTGCTGATCTGGAAGGATCAGAAGGCGTCCGCCGTATCCACATCGCGGAGGCGTTATCCTATCGGCATCGCCCGGCTGGAGGGCCGGAAGCATCAACAATTCCGGCGCAGGACGGGCTCGTCGGTTAAACGAATGCTAAAGGCTTTGCCTTATGGGGAGGGGCATGACGGACGCATCAAAATCCCCCGAACAGGTCGGTAAGCCGGAAGACACATTCCTCGCTACGGCCAGCCACGAGATACGCACGCCGCTGAACGGCATTCTCGGAACTGTATCCTTGCTCCTGGAAACGGAGCTTGCGCCAGCCCAAAGAGAGTATGCTGAAGCTATCCGTATGAGCGGCGCGCGGCTTCTCGATCTTCTCAACAATGTGCTTGATTATGCCCGTCTGGATGCGTCAGCGGTTGATCTGGAAGTCGAAAATTTCTGCCCCGTCCGCCTTGGCCGCGAAGTGATTGAGCTGCTCAGTCCTCGCGCCCACGCCGCCGGACTTGATCTTGCTGTCAGGGCGAATCCTCTGCCGATGCCGACATATTCCGGGGATGCCGGTCGTATACGGCAGATCCTGTTCAATCTGGTGGGGAATGCTCTGAAATTCACCCAGCAAGGGGCGGTTCTGCTGGATGTGATCGCCCTTGAAGAGGGGTTGAAATTCCGGATCATTGATACCGGCCCGGGCATTGCCGAAGCAGATCGCAAGAACTTGTTCAGCGCGTTCACGCAGTCCACCACGCGCGATGCGTTCAATGATGGCGGCGTCGGCCTGGGGCTCGCCATTGTCAAACGATTGACAGATTTGCTTGGAGGCAAGGTCGAGATTTCGGGCGCGCCAGGACTGGGCACGTCTTTTGATGTGTTTCTGCCGCTTGCCAAAGCAGACATGGCGCCAACCCATGATCTTCCGAAACTGGAAATGACTGTCGGACTGGTTGGGTTGCCTGCTGCCTCGACCCTCGCCGCCGCGGCCGCGCTGCACGGGGCGTCCGTGCGAACTGTCTTGATCAATCCGTCCAATCCCGATGTCCCAGCCAATGTCGATGTATTGCTCATCGGTGCAGACTTGCGCGAAATGCTTGTCCGCAGTTTTGCGAGTCAGAAGCCATCTCTGGTCGTTTTGCGACCGGAGGATCGCGGCGCAATTGATCGCTTCCGTAGTCTCGGATGTGCCGGTTGGCTGGTTCGCCCGCTTCGCGCGTCATCAATTGCGGAGCGCGTCTTTGTCGTGAGGTCGGGAGAGCTGGCGCCGGACGAGCCGGAACAGAAAACCGGCGCAGGTCATGTTCTGATTGCAGATGACAATCCGGTAAACGCCTTGATCGCACGTCGTGCCTTGGAATCGGCCGGTTTTAGCGTCACTGTGGCCTCCACCGGAAGCGAAGCCGTGGAGACTGTCGCCCAGATGACCCCTGACCTCGTCCTGATGGATTTGCGCATGCCTGTTATGGATGGCTTTGAAGCCATGCGGCGTATCCGCGAGCACGGCGGTCGCATGCCCATCATTGCAGTGTCCGCCGAAATGAACCCGAATATTGAACGCGAAGCCAAGGCGGTCGGCGCAGACGGGGTTGCTGCCAAGCCATTGGATGCTGAAGCCTTGCGGACACTTGCCATCAACTGGACGATCGGCGCCGCCCGGCGCGAAGGCGCCGCATGAGCGATACATCGGCGCCAACGCCGCCCGCGGTGAAAGAGCCCTCACGCGCTGTTCGCGCCTTCAAGGCGTTGAAGGATCGCCGTATGGCGGCGATGCTGATCCTCTCATTCGCGGCAAGTATTCCCTATGGCGCGGTTGTCGGGGTTCTCTCCGCCTGGCTGACGCAGGAAGGAATCGATACGGACACAATCGGCGTTCTGGCGCTGGTCTCGCTCGGCTATTCGTTCAAGTATTTGTGGGCCCCCATGTTTGGCCGTGCCCGGAATGTACCTTTCTTGCGTATTGGGGGGCGGCGATCCTGGCTGGTCCTGTGCCAGTCGGTGATAGCGCTGCTCCTGATCGTTCTGGCCTTCAGCAATCCGCCCGAGAACATAGGCCTCGTCGCGCTGATCTGTTTCGTGATCACCATAATTGGGCCGACGCACGATTTGATCCTCGATGCGTGGCGGATCGAGGTGGCGCGATCCGAAGAAGACAAGGATCTGATGTCGGCGCTGTATCAGTTCGGTTACAAATCAGGCGGATTCATATCCGGTTTCCTCGCCCTGTTGGTCGCTGCGCGCGTTGGATGGACCGTTTCCTACGTCATGATGGCGGTCTTCATTGCCTTCACTGTCCTGGGCAGTCTGCTTGCGCCGGAGCCGGAATCTTCTTCAAAGCCAGATACGAGCCGGATGAGCTTCCTGCCGTCACTGCGAAGGAGAGTGACGCTGCCTGCCGTCGTCGTCGTATCGCTCAGTTGGGTGGTCGGCTTCACCTTGATCGGTATCTTTGTGGTGAGAAAGCTGGCGCTTGGCGCTGATATTTCATCACGTGTTTTCGTGTCAGAGCAGGGGCCTATCATTGTCTTGCTGACGGTTGTGCTACCGGCCGTTGTGGCGGCGCTGCTTGTGTTCACGCAGAAGGCCGTCGCAACCGAAGCGCCGCTATTTGTTGCGGGGCAGACACGTGGTGACAAGCTGCTCTCCACCCTGTTTCGGGCGATCTTTGATCCGTTGATGGAACTGATTTCCCGGCTCGGCTGGTGGACAATTCTCGTGCTGGCTCTTGCGCTGACCTACCGGTTCACGGATGCTGTCTGGGGATCGTTCGCCTATCCCTTCTATCTGCGCACTGATCTCGATGCCCTCGGCCACACGCTGGACGATGTTGCGATTGCCTCGAAATTTTTCGGGGTCGTCGCCACAATTCTCGGGTCGCTGATTGGCGCGACATTGATCGCTGTGCTGGGGCGGATGCCTGTCTTTTTCGTTGGCGGCATCGTCGCGGCGGTTACCAATCTGCTGTACGCAGACCTTGCCGCTGGCGCGGCGGCGGTTGATGGCTTCCTCGCGTTCACGCATCTCGATGCGCCGCTGATTGCTTTTGCCGAATGGGCCGCGAAATTGCAGCCGGAGGAGGTGATGATCGCGTCAGACCAAGGCCAGCGCATGGCGCGCCTGATGGTGACGATCTTTGCTGAAAACATCGCGGGCGGGTTCGCGCTTGTGGCGATGACGGCATACCTAACGTCCGTGGTGAACCCGCGTTTCGCTGCGGTTCAATATGCCCTGCTGGCGTCCCTGACGATGCTGATCGGCACGCTCGGGCGGCCATGGCTTGGCGAAATGATCGAGCAGAACGGCTTTTATGACGTGTTCATCATCACCTTCTGGCTAGGGGGTGTTGCGGTTGCGCTGAGTGCCCTAGAATGGGCCCGTCAGGCCTATCTGAAACGGTAGGACATTGCCCCGCTTTTTTGAGGCGGATCCGAACCAGGAGATTTGTGATGCGGTCAGCTGTTTTCGCGGTCATTTTGCCGATCCTTGCTACAGGGTGCGCTACGTATTCTGAGCCATCGTCTCATCTGAGCGGCGCAGCTGAAGCGCAGGAGGCCGCCGCAATAACTGCCGTGCTGCAGGCGCAGGACGAGGCCTGGAATCGCGGGGATATCCGGGCATTCATGGCGGGCTATTGGCAGTCGCCGAACTTGCGCTTCGCTTCAGGTGGCAACGTCGCGCGGGGATGGGATGCGACGCTGGAGCGATACGAAAAGCGGTATGACACGCCCGAAAAGATGGGCCAATTGATCACCTCGGACTATGAGATCGAACTGCTTTCCCCTGATGCGGCCATCGCGCATGGCCGCTGGATGCTGGAGGTAGATGGCGACAACCCGTCCGGTCTCTACACGCTGGTCATGCGCAAGATCGCTGATGAATGGGTCATCGTGTCGGACACGACAACGTCAGCCGACTAGGCGCGATCCACATCCGATGACTTGGCATGCCGGGCAGTTGCGGGCAGAACGCCTTGTGGCCTATCGACCGGAGGGGAACGGCACAGACCATGAAACGCGCAACGCTCGATTTCGACACGCATAATTCTGCTCTGGAAGCCATGGTTGAGAAGCCGTGGTTCCGACATTCGATCATCGCATTGATTATCATCAATGCTGTGATCCTGGGTATCCTTACCTATCGCGCGAGCCTGCCGTCCGGTCTGGTACGGTCGCTGGATGTCATCGACCAGTCCATCACATACATATTTGCGGTCGAAATCCTGTTGAAGCTGATCGTCTATCGGATGCAGTTCTTCAAGCGTGGTTGGAACTGGTTCGATTTCATCGTGATCGGCGTATCGCTGGTGCCAGGCAGTGCCGCATTTGGTGTGCTGCGGGCACTCCGTGTGCTGCGCGTGTTGCGTCTCCTGCACATTGTCCCAATGATGCGCCGGATTACGGAAGCGCTGATGAAGGCGCTTCCGGGTATGGGCGCGATTTTCGCCGTGCTTGCACTGATCACGTATGTCGCCGCAGTCATGGCTACCAACATGTTCGGCAATACGGACAATGAGGAAGTCACGGAGCTGTTCGGAGATTTGCCGCGCTCTGCCTATTCGCTGTTCCAGGTCATGACGATGGATGGTTGGCGTTTCGAAGTGGTTCAGAAAGTTATTGACGATGGCAATCCATACGCCTGGCTTTTCTTCCTGATCTTCATCTTCATTGCCAGCTTCGCCATCCTGAACCTCTTCATCGCGCTCATCGTGGACTCGCTGGCAGCAGAGCAGCAGGCCATCATTGAAGAGGGACTCGACGAGATCGAGGAGGAGCTGGAAGGCGAGCTGATGACGGCGGAGAAGGGGCGTGTTGCCGTATTGAGCGCGATCCAGGATATGCGGTCAGAGATTGCCGCGTTGCGGGCAGTCGTCGAGTCTCAAAGGAAGTAGTCGACCGTAGTAAAAGGCCCGCCAGAAGAGTTTCAGGCGGGCCAGATTTCTAGCGCTTCAGTACAGACCTAGCTGCTCGGCAGCAGTACTTTGTCGATGACGTGGATCACACCATTAGACGCCATGACATCTGCTTTCACGACGGTCGCGTCGTTCACCATCACACCATTTGTGCCGTCAATCGCGACTTCACCATTCAGCGTGTCGACGGTGAGTGTCTGTCCGGCGAGCTGATCTGACGTTACTTTGCTGCCGGCGATAACGTGCAGCTTCAGGATCCCGGCGAGTTGGTCCTTGTTTTCCGGCAGCAGCAGAGTTTCGACCGTGCCGTCAGGCAGTGCAGCGAAGGCCTCGTCGGTTGGCGCAAAAACGGTTAGCGGGCCATCACCTTTCAGGGCGTCAACCAGGCCGGCAGCGGTGGCGGCCGCCAGAAGCGTCTCGAACTGTCCAGCTTCTGCTGCGGTGTCGACAATGTCCATCTTGGTCCATTCGCCTTTGACCAATTCGGCTTCAACCTGATGGGCAGTCTTTTGCTTCGTATATTGGCAGGTTTCGGCAAATGCAGGAGCTGCGGTCAGGGCAAGGGCGGCGGAAAGCGCGATGAGGTGTTTCATAACTGGGGGTCCAACATATGAATTGGCGGGTGGAACCATATCCACCTGCGCCCCTCTGTACGAGCCACCTGCGTGCGGGATCAGAATCTAAAAAATTATTCATGATTGAAATTGTGAGCAGTACTTCACGTAACTGTCAGCATGCCGCTCTCCCAAATCTGGAAAAATGGGGTATAGATTTGCGGGAAATGTCTTTGTGGACCAGACTGCTTGAAGGCGGACGTCGCCTGTTCGACCCGGATCACTCCGACGGCGATTCCGCCGATGGGGGCGATTTCGCCTGCGCGCCAGATCCGAACGATGTCGGCTTCACAGCGGCGGTTGTTGGCCTTGGCGCCAAGCTGGCCGTCGCGGATGGCAATGTGTCTGACGAAGAGATCATGACGTTTTCGCGGGTGTTCCGCGCTGCGCCGGAAGATGCCGACAGCGTGCGTCGCGTATTCAACATCGCCCGCCAGACGGTTCGCGGCTATGAAGGGTATGCCCGCAAGATTGGCCGTCGTTATCACGACCGTCCTTGCCTGTTGGAAGGCGTGCTGGACGGTCTGTTTCAGATTGCCGGGGCAGACGGCGTTGTTACGGCCGATGAACTCGATTATTTGCGCACGGTTTCCGAGGCGTTTGGGTTCACTGAGCAAACATTCCGCCGCATCAAGGCCAGTCATCTGGGGCCAGACGGGGACGATCCCTATCACATTCTTGGCGTCGCGCATGATGCAGACTTTTCCGCCATTCGCGCAGCATATCGTCAATTGATGGCGGACAATCACCCTGACCGCGTTGTGCAGATGGGCGCGCCACGGGAATTCGAAGATGCAGCCCACGCCAAGGCTGCGTCGATCACGGCGGCCTATGCCCAGATCCGCACGGAACGCGGCCTGCTCATCCGGCCCGATTGAGGCAATTGCGTGATTTCACATGGTATCGGCATTGCATTCCATTGACGGAACGCAACGCTGACGCCATGTTTGTTGTTCAGACGAGAGAATGATGACCCACACCGCTTCCAGTTCCGCCCGTTTTCAGCTTGCAGGTGCCGTATCAGGTGCAATCAGCCTGGCGGCGCAATTGTGCATTGGGTTATTGCTCGTCTTGTTCGCCGGAATGCTGGCGCTGATGACCGCAATTGCGGGCGTTCTGCTTGCGGCGGCGGCTTTGGTCATGCGGTTTGCTGGTCGTAGGGGTGTACGCCGCACGGCGCCCCAGCGCCCAGATGAACAGCCCATGACACTTGATGCCCGGCGTACGCCGCGCGGCTGGACGGTCGAGTAGGCGCGATATTTTCCGACAATTGAGTTACGAAGCGCTGCAATACTGTTGCAAGGGATGGCGCATACGTTCCACTTGACGCGGACTCGCTACAAATGTGGCGTTCTCGTGTCAGTGTTAGCGAGGTGCCCATGTCACAGCCAAATCCTTCTGAACTCAATGTCCTGAAACACCTCTGGGCGCATGGCCGGCAGAGTGCACGCGAAGTGCATGATGCCGTTGGGCCGGGGCAGGGGTGGAAGCCGTCAACCACCCGGACCGTGATTGCCCGTATGGAAGAGAAAGGCTGGGTCACACGGCAGGATGTTCACGGAATAACCGTGTTCACTGCCGCTATTGACCGCACGGCGACTCTGGGCGGGCTTGTTCGCCATCTTGCGCGACAGGTTCTGGATATGGACGGCCCACTGCCAGCGGCGCTTTTTGCTGAAAGTCCTCATCTCTCTGACGCGGAACTGGACGAGCTTGACGCCATCATCAATGCAGCTGAGGGCGAACAGGAGGACAAGGCATGAGCGTGCTCGGACTTGTTTGCCTGACCTTTGTCTGGAGCGCCGCATTGTGGGTGCTTGCGTCGGCGCTATCATCACTTAACCCGTCGCCCAAAGCTGCGCAGGCTATCTGGCGTGGTGCAGCTGCGCTGATGTTCGCGCCGTTTGTCGCGTCTGCCTTCATGCCGGGGGTTGGTCAGGTCGCGGTTCACGCCCTGCCGGATTTGCCGATGGTTGAGGCGCTGACCATCCTGCCAGCCGCTGAATTTCAGGATGTGACACGCCCAGCATTCCGTATGCCGCACGTTTCGACGCTTGTCGTTTGGGGGCTGGTGGCAGGTTGGTGCGCTCGGGGAGTTTGTTGGGCCGTCGGCCAGTTCCGGCTTCAGCGCTTGAAGCAACGTGCGCGCGCAGTGTTACGCCCCGTGGGTCATTGGGCCGAGGCGGTTGGATTGAGCCAGGCTCCAGACGTGCGCGTCATACCCCACGGCGCCCCGTTCCTTGCGGGAATACTCCGCCCCGTGATCTACATTCCGGCTGCCCTGATTTCGAAAAGCCACACGCCGCAGATCATCGTGCATGAAATGGTGCATCTGAGGCGAGGTGATTTGCTGACCCGCCCCTTCGACCGGGTCGTGGCAGACATCTTCTGGTTCTCACCTTTTGCCTGGGCCATGCGCGAGCGGCTTGATTACTGGCGCGAAGCCATCGTGGACGAGGAGACTGCCGACCTTACCGGGGACCGTATCGCCTATGCCCGAGCACTCACTCAAGTCGCCCGCCATGCCCGGCCTCCCATGACCCTGCCCGTTGCAGCATTCATTCTCAAAAAGGAAGGAACTCTGAAAATGCGCCTGACACAATTATTGGCGGAGACGGATCATCGGCCGAAACGCCTCGGACTGGCGGTTGCGGCAGCGCTCGCACTGGCTGCGCCACTCGCATTGGCGCAGGGCTCCCTCATCCGTGGCGCAGCCGCGCTGCCCGCAGCCACTGTCAATTACACGCACCCCATTCTCGAAAAGGCCAAGCTGACCAGCGCTTTTGGGATGCGCACACATCCGATCACAGGCGAAGAGAAACTGCATCGTGGGATTGATCTGGCCGAAGAGGCAGGCAAGCCAATCTATGCGCCGACGTCCGCAATTGTCACGCGCGCCGAGATGACCAAGGGGTATGGCAATCTGGTCGAGATCACCGCTGGCAACACGATCCTTCGCTTTGGTCAGTTGCAGGACATCAAGGTTGCCGTTGGTCAAACCGTATCAGGCGGAACGATTATCGGAACCTTGGGCCAATCCGGTCAGGCAACCGGCCCGCACCTGCATCTGGAAGTCTGGCGCGATGGCTCGGTTGTTGATCCGATGGCGGAAGAAGGGCTGGAACCGGCGAAAAGTCTTTTCATAACGGCAAATTCTGGTGCAAGGCTGCCGGCACCGGCGGCTGCGCCCAAAGCTCCAAAGGCACCCGCCGCGCCACAGCCTGCTGCGGCACTAGAAGCGCCGGAGGGGTGTGAGGCAGACAAGGTCTGGTTTACTCAGCGCGATATGTCTCCCGAATGGCGCGAGCGTGCAGAAGCCGCCAAGCTTGCGAACAAGTCGGCCTGGTTGAATCTGGACGCCGGATGGGTGCCGACCACGGTCAAGCATCCCGCGCCGTCCTATCCTGTCGATGCCGCCAAGCAGCATCTGAGTGGTACATGTCTCGTCATGTTCGATCTCGGAGTCGACGGTCTGCCAAAGAACAAGATCGCCGAATGCTCAGATCCGGCATTCAACACCGAAGCCGTCAAACTGAACGGCGCCGTGTTTGAGCCCGTGAAGAATGAGGCCGGCAAGGCGGTTGAAGTGAAAGGCGTGACCTATCCGCTGGAATTCTGCATCGGATAAATTGGTGGAACTTTCCTGGCGCGCGGCGCGTCTGGTTTCGAGAAGAGACTTTTCGCGTCGCGTGTGAGGATGTTCCAGCCATGTCTGCTCCAAAACCCATCGGAAAGAGCAAACCGATCATAGGTGGTGTGCTGACTTTTTTCCTGTTCGGAGTACATCGTCTGTTCGTAGGGCAGATCTACTCTCGCTCAGAAGCGATGAAACTGGTCGACAGCCTTTCCGATTCGTCGCTCTATTTTGGCTCCGCCATTGCCAGTGCATCCGCGACGATTCTGGCCCTCATGCTCACCATGCTTGGCATGATGCACAATAGCAGCGCCGACATTGGTATCTGGCTGTTCAAGCGCGTTCGAATGATTGCCTGGTTTGCGACGATCAGCTTGTGTAGCGCGGTCGCATTGCTGACCTTTTCATCCATCCCCATCGGGGAATTTGAAGACATTCCAAAGGACTGGTTCGTGATGTCTTACTATGCCATCGCGACATTGATGGCGATCCTGGCCGGGCTCTTGGTCACCAGCATTCTGCTGATCCTTGGCGCCGTGAGGTATCTTGTGAACCGATTGGCCCCTGAAGTGCAGGAAGACGCCGACTAGCGATCGAACAGTTTCGAGACGCTCTCTTCATTTGCGATCCGGCGGATAGCCTCACCCAGCAGAGGGGAAATTGGCAGGATGCGGATGGATTTCGACTTGATCGCATCTTCCGATGGCTGGATCGAGTCGGTCATCACCAATTCGTCCAGCACAGATTTCTCGATCCGCTGAACCGCATTGTTCGACAGTACACCGTGAGTGACATAGGCCGCGACAGATTTCGCGCCATGCTCTTTCAGTGCCGCGGCTGCGTTCGCCAGCGTGCCGCCGGAATCACACATGTCGTCGAGCATGATGCAGCGCTTGCCGGAAACGTCGCCAATGATGTTCATCACTTCCGACTTGCCAGCCTCCGGGCGACGTTTGTCGACAATGGCGAGGTCAGCCTCAAGCCGCTTTGCCAGGGACCGGGCACGAACCACGCCGCCAACGTCGGGAGATACGACAATCAGATCCTTGCTGCCGTAGCGCTCCTTGATGTCATCCACCATGACCGGGCTGCCGAACAGGTTGTCGGTCGGGATGTCGAAGAAGCCCTGGATCTGCCCGGCATGCAGGTCCACCGTCAGAACGCGGTCAGCCCCTGCGCTGCAGATCAGATTTGCTACCAGCTTTGCGGAGATCGGCGTGCGTCCGTCAGTTTTGCGGTCCTGACGGGCATAGCCGAAATAGGGGATGACGGCCGTGATACGGCGGGCCGATGCGCGCTTCAGCGCGTCCATGCAGATCAGCAGCTGCATCAGATTGTCATTGGCGGGGTAGGACGTCGACTGGATGACAAACACATCCTCGCCGCGAACATTCTCATCGATCCTGACGAATATTTCCTGGTCCGAGAACGTCTTGACTTCAGAGCGCGTCAGGCGCGTGTCGAGATAGTCGGCGATGGCTTCTGCCAATGGCCGGTTCGCATTGCAGGAAAGCAGTTTCATGATGTATCGCCCGTGAAGCCCGTTGGTGTCGCTTTTGTAACATAGGGCAGCGAGTCGCAACCGGACTCTGTGCGGTTTTGCAGAAAATTACAGATGAAGCATGATCACTGAGGCATTTCGGCCATAGTCCGGTTCGCCGCGATGATTGCGCCTGCGATTGGAGAAATAATCCTTCTCCAGTGCACACGTATCGAGTCCAGAATCATGGACTAAGTGAACGCCCAACCGGTCCAGACGCTGGCGACAATAGCCGGGCAGGTCAAACTGGAATCGGTCTGCCTTGCCCGGAATAAACAAGGCTTCGCTTTCCGGAGACGCCACCAGAAACGTGTCCCGAAATTCCGGGCCGACTTCATAACTGGCCTGTTGGATGGTCGGGCCGATGGCTGCTCGGATGCGGCCTGGAGATGCGCCCAGCTGCGTCATCGCAGAAACCGTTGAATCGAGGACACCGCCAATGGCGCCTTTCCAGCCGGCGTGTGCCGCGCCAATCACGCCGGCGTCCGGGTCAGCAAACAGGACGGGCGTGCAGTCGGCGGTCAGTATGCATAGCGCGAGTCCCGGCTCGGTCGTGACCATCGCGTCGGCTTCGGGCCGCACAGTCCAGGGGGCGGTTACGTGGACGGCATCGGAAGAGTGGATCTGATAGCAGGAAAGAAGGGCGCGGGCGGACAGTGCGGCCCGGACACGCTCCCGGTTCGTCGCTACGGCGTCTGGTGAATCGCCAGAACCTTCGCCGACATTCAGGCTGTCATACAGCCCGCTCGACACGCCGCCTTTGCGGCCGAAGAAGCCGTGTCGGACTGTGCTGATGGCGTGTAGATTGTCGGCGGTGACGGAGGGAGGAATCGACATGGGTTCAGCCTAGTCGCTGATCTGGCGCGCTGGAACGGGCAGCGTGCATATGTCGAGCCGCTTGGGCGGCGTCACGACAAAGGCGTCGACTGCACCATAGTCTCGTTTCGAATCTTTCAGGATTTCCCACTCTGCACTGTGTGTCGCCATGACTTCCCAGCGGGGGCGGATATCTGCGGGCATATCTGCTGCCACGCCGACAGAAAGGATGCGGTTTGCGGCGAGACGCTCAGCCCGCCTTGCAAGGGCTTCCTCGGATGTTTCCGGATCGAGGAAGGCGGCCAAGGCGTCTTCAGGGGTGGGATCGACGCGGTCGAGTCGGTTGATGTGGTCCATCCCGGCGATCACCCGGCCGAACAGTGTGTAGTTCCGGTCCAGATACCGGCGCTGGCCAATCGCGATGTAGAGTTCCGTTGCGCCGGAATCTGGCGCCGTGTCTCGCGCCATCCCCAGCGCACCGGGGCAATGCAGCAGCCATTCCTGCCCGCCCTCTCTGCCCACGGCAAAGCCGTCACGATGACCTGTCGCCTCAGCAAACAGGTCAGGGTTTCCGAGCGGGACAAAGCCGTCAATTTCGATCGGCCGCTCGGCTTCGAGGGAGAGTTCGGCCCATCCGCCCAGACGGTGCTCAAATTCAAGGCCTGCCTGCGCCACATGGCCGTCAATCACGCGGTAGAAGAATTCATCATTGTACAGGTTCGCGCGAACCGCTTCACGGAACTGCGCTGCATGGGCCGGGGCGGCGTTTGCAGCCAGTTCAATTACTGCCTCTCCTGTGAGAGTCTTCAGGATTACCAGATTTTCCGCTTCCACTTCTCGCCAGGGCGCATCGTGACTCGTTTGCGGGGCAGGGGACGCGGTGCCCTGTGGGCTGGAAACGGGGATGGATTCGCAGGCTGTCGTCACCATCAGTGCTGCCGCCGCTGCCATAAGGAATGCTCTCACGTCTTTGTCTCCTTCCCAAGAAACCGTCCGCCTGCTAATCGCCGCGCATGTATCAGATAACTGCAAAGGGCGCGCGGGCGCCAGTCGAAACGGCGTGGGATGCGCTGGCTTGGGCAGATCCTTCGCCAGCAGGCGCGGTCGACGCCAAGGAAGATGGACGCGGCAGCTGGCGGCTCGACGCCTTTGCCGAGACCGAGGAAGAGGCTGAAGCCTGTGTCGTGATCATCGAAGAATCTGCGCCGGAACTGACCGCGCGGATCGAACAGGTGATCGAACAGGATTGGGTTACGCTGTCGCTTGAAGGCCTGCCGCCAGTGAAGGCCGGGCCGTTCATCGTGGCGGGAAGTCACGCCTTGGCGCGACAGTCTCCGGGCAAGATCGCTGTCCTGATCGAAGCCGGGCCGGCCTTTGGCACCGGCCATCATGGCACGACGCTGGGCTGCCTGCTGGCGCTCGACGAAGTTCGCCGCAGCCGGAAAGTCGGCAAGGTGCTGGACCTCGGAACCGGATCAGGCGTGCTGGCGATTGCGGCTCTGAAGGCTGGCGCGACGTCGGCCATAGGCACCGACATCGATCTCGACAGTGTGCGCGTGGCGAATGAGAATGCCCGGAAGAACCACGTCAACGGGTTCACAGCCATGCATGTGACCGGCGCGAATACGCCTCGCATCCGTCAGGGCGGGCCTTATGATACGGTTTTCGCAAACATTCTTATGCGGCCGCTGATCGGGCTTGCGCCGGACATCGCTGCGCTGACGGCGCCGGGGGGCACGATCATCCTGTCAGGTCTGCTTCACCATCAGGCGCCGCCCGTTCGCAACGCGTTTGCGTCCCGAGGCCTGGATTTCCAGAAGCGTATTCGCGAGGATGGCTGGTCAACGCTGGTGTTCCGCAAGCCTGACTGAGGCGATTGCCGCAGCGTCTGCCCGGCCTAGATGAAGCGCGGTGGAGGCGCTTCAGAAATGTCCAGACCCGGCAGCAAACCAAAGCGTGTCAGCAAGGCTGACCTGCCCGAGAAAACCTGCGCTGTCTGCAACCGCCCATTCTTCTGGCGGAAGAAATGGGCGCGGGTCTGGGAAGAAGTAAAGTATTGTTCCGAGCGGTGCCGCCGCGACGCCCGGAAACGCTGACCGGATCAGTATGCGGCGCGGCGAGCCCAGCGGGCCGAACGGCGCGCAAGGATTTGCGGGCGCTGGCTTTCGGCCGACTTCAGCGAGTGCGCAAAAGCGGACTCGGCCACTTCATTGACCATCAGCGGGCGATCTTCACCGGCCATGTTGGTCATGATTGGCGAAGCGATTGTGTTTTGACGTCTCATTTCGAGATCCCTTTTTCTGTATTGTGCGGTGCACAATTTTTATCGTGGCGGCTATGTAGCGGAAAAAGGTAAACTTAAAAGCATGGAAATGCCGAAAAATGCATGCGAATTCGCATAACTGTGATGCGGGTTTCGGTGGTCAAATCGCGGCTTTCGGCCTACATAGAGGGCATGAGACAGACATTTGATATCAAGGGTGGACCGCAGGACGGTCGAGCCCATTTGCCCCTCGTTCGCGAACAGCTTGCCGCTCAGAAGCTTGACGGCCTTTATGTTCCGCATGACGACGAATACCAGAATGAGTACCTGCCGGACGCGAATGAGCGCCTGGCCTGGGTCAGCGGATTTACCGGCTCGTTCGGGTCCGCGTTCGTCTTCACGGATCGTGCCGTCATCTTTGCGGATGGCCGCTACACGCTTCAGGTCGTCGACCAGACCGATCCCGATCTGTGGGAAGTGCAATCGGTTCCCGAGCCTGGCCCGTTCGGCTGGCTGAAGTCACAGGACATGTCCGGAAAGCGGATCGGCTATGACCCGAAACTGATGAGCCCGAATGATGTGGCCCAGATGGCAAAGGCGGCCAAGGCTGCTGGCGCGGAACTTGTTGGCGTCACCGACAACCCCATCGATGTGGCCTGGGCCGACCGTCCGGACCAGCCAATGGCACCCGTTGTCCCGCATGATGTGAAGTTCGCCGGAAAGGCCCATGACGAAAAGCGCGTCGAAATCGGCGATGCCCTGAAAGCGGAAAAGCTGGATGCGGCGGTGATTACGTCCCCGGCGTCGATTGCCTGGGCGTTCAATATTCGCGGCGGAGATGTCAGCTGCACGCCGCTGCCGCTCGGCCGGGCGATCCTGTTCGCAGACGGCTCGGCCGATCTGTTCCTCGACGAGGTGAAAGTCTCGGATGAGCTGCGCCAACATCTTGGCAACAGTGTTACGCTTCGTCCGTTGGCGGATCTCGAAAAAGGTCTGGCGGATCTCAAGGGCAAGACCGTCAGTGTCGACCCGGACGTTGCCTCGGCCTGGTTCTTTGATCAGCTCGAACAGGCAGGCGCTACAATTGTACGAGACCGCGACCCTGTCTCGCTGCCCAAGGCACGCAAGAATGAAGCCGAGCTTGCGGGCTCTGCCGCGGCGCATATCCGCGATGGTGTTGCGCTGACCCGGTTCCTGCACTGGCTGGATACGGATGCGCAGAGCGGCGAGGTCACCGAGATTGATGCAGCCATCAAGCTGGAAGAGTTCCGCGAAAACCTGGGCGGCCTGAACGATCTGTCCTTCCCGACCATTTCCGGGGCAGGGCCGAACGGCGCGCTGCCGCATTACCGCGTTTCGACTGCGTCCAATCGCAAGCTGGAGCGGGGCAGCCTCTATCTGGTCGACAGTGGCGGTCAGTATCTGGATGGCACGACAGATGTAACGCGCACTGTGCCAATTGGTGATCCGAGTGCGGACATGCGCCGTCACTACACCCAGGTCCTGAAAGGGCATATCGCGCTGGCCGTCGTGCGCTTTCCGAAAGGCACAACCGGCACCCATCTGGACGTGCTCGCGCGCCACGCGCTCTGGCAGGCCGGGCTCGATTACCAACACGGCACCGGCCACGGCGTTGGCGTTTATCTCGGCGTTCACGAAGGCCCGCAACGTATTGCAAAAGGCTGGAGCCCGATCCCGCTGGAAACCGGCATGATTGTCTCGAACGAGCCGGGCTATTATCGTGAAGGTCAGTACGGTATCCGCATCGAGAATCTGCAATATGTCACCGCGCCCGCCCAGATCGAGGGCGGCGAGATCGACATGTACGGTTTTGAGTGCCTGACCTTTGCGCCACTGGCGCGGGACCTGATCGACCTGGCCCATTTGACCAAGGAAGAGCGGGAATGGGTCGATGCCTATCACGCGAAAGTCTACGACCTGCTGGCAGACAAGCTGGACGGACCAGTGAAGGATTGGCTGCGCGCCGCCTGCATGCCGCTTTAACACCGTTAACGAAAAACACGCATATATCCCCTTGAAACAAGTAAGAAGATTTGCTATATAGATTTTATGGCAAAGACACCGACGATTCTGGACTTTCAAAAGCAGTTCCCTACCGACGAAGCATGCATGGAGCACATGATGCGGACGCGGTACGGGGACCGCCACGATTGCGAGAAGTGCGGACGCAATGCCCACTTCTATCGCGTGAAGACACGCACGGCTTACGCTTGCGAGTATTGCGGCCACCAAGTCTATCCGATGGCTGGCACGCCTTTCGAGAACACCCGCACAAGCCTGCAACTTTGGTTCTATGTGATGTTCCAGTTCTGCGCTTCACGTAATGGCGTCTCTGCCAAAGAGGTTCAGCGTCAAACGGGCGTGACTTACAAGACTGCTTGGCGCATGTGCAACAAGATCCGTGAGTACATGGGCTACGTTGATGGCGACCCCGATCTTGGCGGCCCCGGCAAACCTGCTGTCGAAGCTGACAAAGCCTATCTTGGTGGCTACGACCGTCAGGGCCATGACGACAAAGCTATTGTGTATGGTGCGGTCGAGCGTGGCGGAGAAGTTGTCACCCGTATTGTGCCCTCAAAGGCCCGTGACGTTGTGATGGGCGCGGTGCAGGATACAGTCAACAAAGGCGCAACGCTCTACACAGACTATGGTTTGGCTTTCAACGGGATGCCGGGCTATCGCCAAGAGCGCGTAAATCACTCAAAGAAAGAATGGGCACGCGGACCTGTTCACACCAATACGATTGAAGCCTTCTGGCTGATGGTGAAGCGCGGGATCAGCGGGACTTACGTTTGGTGCTCGCAACGTCATCTCGAAACTTATCTTGATGAGTTCGAGTTTCGCTGGAACCTGCGGAAGACCCCGCACCTGATGTTCCCTCTGCTTTGCCAGTCTTTTGCTCGCCCTTCGGCGGTACGTGCAGCATAGCGCGAAGAAGGTTGTTGAACTTAGTTGTTGGTGAGTCGCTGTTTGATCTCATCAAGCTCAAACTCCTTCATTGCCTTGATCGCGTCTTTTTTTGTTAGCCAGATATCGAACCACTCGATGTGAGCATCATTAAAGTACGAAGCAAAGTGCCCATCGGTGGCTTGATAAACGCCGTCTAGATAATCTGGCGGAATGCGCTCCGACCTCAATCCAGGCTCCCTGCTTCCAAATAATGATATGAGTTCTTCTCTGGCAGCTGTGATTAATGCGCCCTCAAAATACTTTGAGGGCGTCTCAAAGGGCTCCCGGTTGGACTGATTGACGGCGAATGCCCTGAGACTCGGGCCGCACTTATTATACATGAGTTTGGCGGCGGCGCTGATTGGCATTTTGCGTTGGGGAAGCCAATCAAGACCGAATATCTGATATAGGCCGTACAGAATAACAACAGACGCCAAGCCAATAATTGACCATCCAATCCACGGTTCTATCTCAGGATAGAGCATGGGAATCACCATACCAACTATACCAACGCCCGCTGAGACAAGCCCTTTCGGCGATACCATCGCAAAATTCTCCGCATCTGATATTTGCCATATCAGATTCCCCTACATGTCCAAAGGGGATATATGCGGAAAAACAGGCTTGTTCCTGTTTTGTTCCAATGATAAATCATGGCCAGTAGACTCTTTGGAGACTGGCCATGATCCTTTCCTTGTCGATACGTGATTTTGTCCTGATAGACCGTCTGGACATTGAACCCGGCAGTGGATTTACCGCGCTGACGGGTGAAACCGGGGCAGGTAAATCCATTATTCTCGATGCCCTGTCGGTGGCGATGGGGCATGGCTCTGACCGCGCCATGATCCGCGCTGGACAGGACCAGTCCACTGTTGCGGTGGAGTTTTCACCGCCCGTGAACCATCCGGTGTGGGCCGCGCTGATCGAGAGCGGCATCGACGCCTCGCCTGACGAAACCCTTACCCTGAAGCGCGTATTGCGACGGGCCGGTCCTGCGCGTGCCTTTCTGAATGACCAGCCGGTAAGCGCGGCGCTCCTGTCCGAGATCGGGGACCTTCTGGTCGAAATTCACGGCCAGCACGCGGCCTCTTCCCTTATGAAACCCTCGTCGCACAGGCGGCTGCTCGACCTGTTCGCGGGCAATGAAACCCTGCTCGACGCTTGCGCGTCTGCCTACGGTCTGATGGCTGAGGCGAGTGCGAAGCGGGAGGAGCTGGAGGTGGAACACGCAAAGGCCATCGAGCAGCGGGATTGGTTGAGCGAGGCCGTAGACGAATTGTCCGGGCTCGGCCCACGTGAGGGCGAGGCCGCTCAGCTTACGGAGCGCCGTACGCTGCTGATGCAGTCAGAGCGCGTGACGGAAGCGGTGCGCGAGGCTGAAACTGTACTGGATGAATCCGGGGTTGAGGATGCACTGGCGCGGGCCGCGCGGGCGACAGACCGGATTTGCCGATTGCCGGGGTTCGAGGCGTCAGAAGATGCCTTGCCGGTGGCCGCGCGCGCGGCAGCCGAAGCGGTCGAGCGCGCCTTGATTGAAACCCGTGAAGCGGCGAATGCCATTGGCCAGCTTGAACGTCTAGTCCATCATGATTCCGCAGAGCTGGACAGCGCGGAGGCGCGCCTGTTTGCCCTGCGTGCTGCGGGGCGCAAGCATAATTGCGACCCGGACTTGCTGCCGGACATGCTGGTATCCCTCAGTAAACGGCTGGATCTGGTCGAAGCTGGCGAGGATGCGCTCAAGGCGGCACGCAAGGCTGAGGCCTCTGCAAGGGCCGATTGGCATCAGGCCGCTGGCAAGCTGAGCGATGCGCGCAAGGCGGCGGCGTCCCGGCTTGAAAAGGCCATCGCGCGGGAACTGAAACCGCTCAAACTTGGCCGCTCGGTCATCCGCGTGTCGATCTCTCCATTGGCAGAAGGGGAGGGCGGCCCGAACGGTATCGACCGGGTTGAGTTCGATGCAGAGACCAATCCGGGCGCCGGGTTCGGTCCGCTGCGAAAGATCGCCTCGGGCGGGGAGCTGGCGCGTGTATCGCTCGCGCTGAAATGTGCGCTCGCCGAGGCAGGCTCTGCGCTCACCCTCATCTTTGATGAAGCGGATCAGGGCGTCGGCGGCGCCGTGGCGGCGGCGATTGGCGAACGCCTCATTTCGCTTGGCCAGTCCCGGCAGGTCTTTGCCATTACCCACAGTCCCCAGGTCGCGGCATCCGCAGCGGCGCAGTGGCTCGTGGAGAAGGGGGCTGGCGGCTCACGCATACGCGGGCTAGATGACAGCAGCAGGCAGGAAGAAATTGCCCGGATGCTGTCAGGTGCCGAAGTGACCGCTGAGGCCCGCGCCGCTGCCGGGAGGTTGTTGGAGGGTGCATGAGCGAGGCAACACCGGTTGAGGATCTGACACCGGACGAGGCAGCCGCCGAACTCGCGCGGCTCGCCGCGCTCATCTCCGAAGCTGATGCGGCCTATTATCAGGAAGATGCGCCGGTCCTGACCGATGCGGAATATGATGCGGCCCGCCAGCGCAACCTCGCCATTGAAGCCCGGTTCCCGAATCTGAAGCGAGAAGACAGTCCCTCTGACCGGGTCGGGGCTGTCGCTCAGGATGGCTTCAGCAAAGCCACGCATGCCGCGCCGATGCTGTCGCTGGACAATGCGTTTTCCGACGAAGACGTTGAGGAATTTGCGGGTCGTATCCGACGGTTTCTGGGGCTTTCAGAAGACGATGAGCTGGAGCTGACGGCCGAGCCCAAGATCGATGGGCTGTCTCTCAGCCTCACCTATGAAAAGGGGGTGCTGCAGCGCGCCGCCACGCGGGGCAATGGCCAGGTCGGCGAGGACGTCACCGCCAATGCTCGCACGTTGAAAGACATTCCCGCAAAGCTCTCGGGCAAGGGCTGGCCGGACTTCATCGAGATCCGCGGCGAGGTGTATATGAGCCACGCCGATTTTGCTGCGCTCAACGCGCGCGAAGGCGAAGCCGGGCGAAAGACTTTTGCCAACCCGCGCAACGCCGCCGCCGGCAGTTTGCGGCAGCTCGATACCGAAATCACGAAATCCCGTCCGCTCAACTTCTTCGCCTATGCCTGGGCAGCGGAAAGCGAACCCTTTGCCGAGACCCAGATGGAGGCGGTCGCCGCGTTTGCCGCCTGGGGCTTCGATACGAACACGCTGATGGCAAAGGCGGCGACACTTGGCGACATCCTGGCGACATATCGCGACATAGAGCGACAACGCGCGACACTCGGCTACGATATCGACGGTGTCGTCTACAAGGTAAACAGGCTCGATTGGCAGCAGCGTCTCGGCTTTGTCAGCCGTGCGCCGCGCTGGGCAATCGCGCATAAATTCCCGGCCGAGAAGGCCACTACAACCTTGGAAGATATAGATATTCAGGTGGGCCGCACAGGCTCGCTGACCCCCGTTGCCCGCCTCACACCCGTCACGGTCGGCGGTGTCGTCGTCTCCAATGCAACCCTCCACAATGAAGACGAGATCGAGCGCCTCGGCGTAAAGCCCGGCGACACCGTCGAGATCCAGCGCGCAGGCGACGTGATCCCCCAAGTTCTGCGTGTGGTGAAGGATGGCGGCGGCGCGCCCTGGCACATGCCTGAGACGTGCCCGGTGTGCGGCTCAGCTGCCGTGCGCGAGATTGACGACAAGGGTGAGGCCGATGTGCGCCGTCGTTGCACAGGTGGGCTGGTCTGCGCCGCTCAGGCCGTTGAGCGGCTGAAGCATTTCGTGTCCCGAAAGGCGCTCGATATTGACGGCATTGGCGCGAAACAGGTCCAGCTTTTCCACGAGAAGGGCGTTGTGAAGGCGCCACAAGACATTTTCCGCCTCGCCGATCGCATCGCGGAGGAAGGCTTGCCGCCGCTGGAAGAGTGGGACGGGTTTGGAAAGGCCTCGGCAAGGAAACTGTTTGATGCAATTGATGCCCGCCGCAGCGTGCCCTTTGCGCGCTTTTTGAACGGGCTCGGCATCCGACATGTCGGCCAGACCACGTCCCAGCTCTATGCGCGGCATTTCCTCGACTGGGCACCTTTCTGGCAAACTGTCGTGCGTGCAGAGAAAGGCGGGCAGGAATCTGAAGCCTTCGCCGAACTCACCGGGATTGATGGTGTGGGCAAGGCCGCTGCCGGCGCGCTTATCGATTTCGAGGCAGAGCCCCACAATCGGGAAATGCTCGAAGCGCTCATGCGGGAAGTTTCGGTTGAGGCGGAAGAGGCCGCAGCGTCTGATAGTCCGGTTGCCGGAAAGACGATTGTCTTCACCGGCACACTGGAACGCATGACCCGCGATGAAGCCAAGGCACGGGCCAGCGCGCTCGGCGCGAAAGTGTCAGGGTCGGTATCGGCGAAGACAGATATTCTGGTCGCCGGTCCCGGTGCGGGCTCCAAGCTGAAAAAAGCTGAAGGCCTCGGTGTCCAGACTATGACCGAAGATGAATGGTTTGATCTGATTGGTGGCTAGGTACGGAGTGGCTATTTGCCGCCAGGAATGATCCGCTGCAGCAGGGTGCGGCGGGTTTCGCCATCCAGCGCTTCCGGATCAAGGCCCTTATTGGTCAGCAGGCGATAGCTCATCTGGTACCAGTCGCTTTCGGGGTAGTTGTAGCCAAGCGTAGATCCAACCGCGAGCGCCTGGTCGCGCAGGCCCAGGGTCAGGTAGGCTTCCACGAGCCGATGCAGTGCCTCTGGGGTGTGGGATGTCGTATCATACTTCTCGACCACGGTGCGGAAACGGTTGACCGCAGAAAGCATCTGATTGTTGCGCAGGTACCAGCGACCGACGGTCATTTCCTTACCGGCCAATTGGTCATGCACCATGTCCAGCTTCACACTGGCGTCGCGCGCATATTGGCTGTCCGGGAAGCGGCGGACCACATCCATCAGCGCGTCGCGGGCGCGTTCAGTCGTCGCCTGGTCGCGGCCAACATCGGTAATCTGGTCAAAATAGCTCGCAGCGATCAGGTAATAGGCGTATTCGGCTTCCGAGCCACCCGGATGAAGCGCGAGATAGCGTTGCGCGCCTGAAATCGCCTCGTCGTACCGACGGCCCTGGTAGTGTGCAAAGGCGGTCATGACCATCGAACGGCGCGCCCATTCGGAATAGGGGTGCTGGCGCTCGACTTCGTTGAATAGCAGGATCGCCTGATCGTAATCCCGCTTGTCCATCTCGGACGTCGCCTGATTGTAGAGCTGCTCCACCGGGCGTTCGACATAGGCCAGTTCCTGACGACGATTTTCGCGGGACTGACAGGCTGTCAGCGCAAGCGCGGCAGTCGTGATCAGGAGGAGGGGGAGCTTTGTGGATACTCGCATGGCAGGGCGGGCGCTTTCTGCTGTGATGATCTGATTAACTGCTTAGCGCGAACCCGCAGGGTTTTCCAAGCGCGTTTCTCAGGCCTCGACGGTCAAACGCCTTAAACAGCCGCAGAGCGGCGCGTATCTGCACGGCTCGCATCAGCCGTATCGGATTCCCAGCACCAGGCAGATGGCGTTTCCAACAGTTTCCGAACGAGCAGATTGTTGATGGAGTGGCCCGGCTGGACCGCTTCATAAATACCAGCAATGGGCGCGCCTGCCAGCATGAGATCGCCAACCGCATCAAGCATCTTGTGGCGAACGAATTCGTCTTCAGACCGCAGGCCTTCCGGGTTCATGATCTCGCCATCGTCGACCACGACCGCATTCTCCAGCGATCCGCCCCGGGCAAGCCCCATGGAGCGCAGCATGTCAACATCGCGGGCAAATCCATAGGTGCGGGCGAAGGCCAGATCCCGGGCAAACATGCCGGGAGCCAGTTGCAGCGTCATTTCCTGCACGCCGATGACTGTGTCATCATATTCGATACGTGCATTCAGCGTCAAAAGCTTGTCTTCGGAAGGGGACAGGCGCGCGCGCTTCGGGCCGTCTTCAATCTCGATGGTTTCCAGAATGCGGATGCGGCGGCGCGGTGCAGATTGCTGCTTCAATCCTGCCTGCAGCAGAAGTTCGCAATAGACGGCGGAGGAGCCATCCATGATCGGTACTTCCGGGCCATCGATTTCGATGAGCAGGTTATCAATACCCATGCCAGCCAGCGCCGCCATGAGATGTTCAACGACTGCGACAGACACACCATTTTCGTTCGTCAGCGTGGTGCCAAGTTGGGTATCGGTGACCTGTTCGGCATCGGCCGGGATGGTCGTGTTGGGCCCTTGAATGTCCGTTCGGCGAAACACGACACCGGTTCCGGCCGGAGCCGGTTTCAGCACGAGCCGTGCTTTCTTGCCGCTATGCACACCTACACCCGCACATACGGCGGGACGCGCAATCGTTTGCTGAAATTCTACACTACCGGACAACACACCTACCTCCAGTTTCGCAGAATACATTGGGGTGGGCGGCGTGAAGATACAAAACACGGCTTGTTTCGACGTGTTACAAACCGGGCCAAGATAGCGATCTTGGCCCTGTAATCATTGTGTTTTATTTGAAACAATTGCGTCTGTGGTTTGCTGCAATCGTGTGCAAAATCAGTGATTGGCAGACCGGCGAAGGAAAGCCGGAATTTCCAGGTCGGAATCATCGAACGGAGCAGGTTCCGGGTGGTCGTCCGGCGAGGAGACGATCTGGCCGCCGGATTCCGTCGCTGGTGTGTCGCCATTATCCGCATGAGCGTTGCGACGCCAGCCGAACAGGTTGGAGAATCCGGACGGACCGTGGCGGTTCTCATCTTCAGCAGGCGCGTCGGTCTGCTTGCTGAAAACGGCGTCGGCCTGGATCTGGTCTTCGCCTTCGCTGCCCTCGAAGTGTTCTGCCGGCAAGGATTGGCCAGGGAAGTCGCCGCGCGGATCGGCTTCTTCGGAGCGAAGCGGGGATGGAGTATGGAGGATCACCTTTGGACGATCGTCCTCGTCAGCAATTTCCGCGACAGCTTCGACTTCCGGTTCAACTTCTGAGTCTGCCTCAGTGACGGGCTCTTCCTGAATAGGTTCCGCGATGGGCTGGCGCACAGTCTTTGCGACAGGCGGTTCCTGCTTCAGGGATGGCAGCACGGCGTCCACGCCCGCGGCAACGACCGATACGCGGATCTTGCCTTCCAGTTCGGTATCGAAAGCTGAACCAAGAATGATGTTTGCGTCCGGGTCGACTTCACGGCGGACTTCATTGGCCGCTTCATCCAGTTCGAACAGTGTCATGTCATAGCCGCCGGTGATGTTGATCAGCACGCCCTTTGCGCCCTTCATCGAGATGTCGTCCAGCAGCGGATTGTCGATAGCGGCCTTGGCGGCTTCGAGTGCGCGATTTTCGCCCTCTGCTTCGCCCATACCCATCATCGCCGCGCCCATGCCCCGCATGATGGAGCTGACATCGGCAAAGTCGAGATTGATCAGGCCCGGCATGACCATCAGGTCAGTGATCCCGCGCACGCCAGAATAGAGTACGTCATCAGCCATGCGGAAGGCTTCGGCGAAAGTTGTGCGATCGTTGGCGATGCGGAACAGGTTCTGGTTCGGCACCACGATCATGGTGTCCACATGTTTCTGAATGTCAGCGAGGCCGCTCTCGGCAAAAGACATGCGGCGGGTGCCTTCAAAGCTGAAGGGCTTGGTGACGACAGCAACCGTCAGGATGTTCATTTCCCGAGCGGCGCGCGCGATGACGGGGGCTGCGCCGGTTCCGGTTCCGCCGCCCATACCGGCAGCGATGAACACCATGTGTGCGCCGTCCAGGCGTTCGCGAATTTCGTCTATGGATTCTTCAGCGGCCTTCGCGCCAACATCGGGGCGGGCTCCTGCGCCCAGTCCGGACGTGGTTTCTGGCCCAAGCTGGATGCGGTTTTCCGTCTTCGAGCGGGAGAGGGCCTGCGCGTCCGTGTTGGCAACGATAAACTCGACACCCTGCAGGTTCGCCTCGATCATGTTGTCAACGGCATTGCCTCCGGCGCCGCCGACTCCAAAGACCAGGATCCTGGGCTTGAGTTCATGTGTCATTCGTCGTCCTCACCTAACCGCCTGAAGCCATACTGAAGCGCTAAAATGACGCGTTGCAGCTAAGAAGCGGTTAAGTGATTCGCGATTGGCGTCAGAAATTTTCCTTCAACCAATGGAACGCCTTGTTCACGGCTCCGCTTCGGGCTTCTGCTCCGTATTCCTTTGACGCAATGCCAGCCCGCACAGCGTCTGCGAACCCCAACTCGGTATACAGTAGCAGACCTGAAGCTGTAGAAAAAGCTGGTGTTCCCAGTGTTTCACCCAGGAATTCAGCATTTGTCGGCCGTCCCAGCCGGACCGGCGCCTCCAGAGTGCGCATGGCAACTTCTCTGACGCCGGGCAACTGGCTGGCGCCGCCCGTCAGTACAACTCGACGAGGCAGTACTTTGCGTACACCACTTGCCTGAAGCGTGCGTTGGACCAGCTCGAAGATTTCCTCGATACGCGGCGCAATGATTTCGGCCAACTGGCCGCGCTCCATACGCGTTGCCTGAAGTCGACCATCATCTCCGAGGCGGGGCGCTTCAATTCGTTCTGCGAGGCCCGGCCCTTCCATATTGGCGGTCCCATAGACGCTCTTGAGACGCTCGGCAGCGGCGAAAGTCGTTCCGATGCCCTGCGCGATGTCTGATGTGACATGCGTTCCGCCCGCCGGAACAAGGCCGAGCCAGGCTGGCGACCCATTCAGATAAACCGACACGGCTGTCACGCCGGCGCCCATGTCTATGCAGATGGCGCCGTTCTCGATTTCATCATCGATCAGCGTGCCTGCGCCGCTCGCGATAGAGGAGGGGATCAGCATCTCCACACCGAGATGCGCGCGGCCGACACATTCCACCAGATTGCGCACCATCGCCTTTGGCGCGGTGACAACAGACAGCAGCAATCCGAGCCGGTCGGCGTACATACCTGCTGGTTCGCGTACGCCTTCCTGTGCATCAACGCGGTACGCCACAGGCCAGGCCGCCAGGACGTCCGCGCCTTTGGTCGGGATCTGCGCCATTGCCTGCGCTTGCACGCGGCGAATGTCCTTCGGCGTCACTTCGCGGCCACCGATATCGATTTCTGCTGTAACCAGCTGGCAGTTCAGCTTCGAGCCTGTGATCCCCAGAACGACCTGGCTGATCTGCTCGCCTGCTTCGCGTTCAGCGTCTTCCACAGCGAGGCGAATGGAGCGTTCGAGCCCATGCATGTCCGTAATGGTGCCGCCATTAAAGCCGCGCGACTGCTGGCGACCGGCGCCGAGTATCTGAAAATTGCGCGGTCCGGTGCCGTCATTCCGGCCGATGAGGCAGGTGATTTTTGAGCAGCCGATGTCTAGCGCGGCAATCGGGTTGGATGCTCGCGTCCCTACCAGTGGTTTTCGCCGGGCCTGGACGTTTGCCATCAGCTTCGGGCCGCCTCTTTTCGGGCTGCAAAGTCAGGATCATTGACCGGGTTGAGATAGACGCGGCCCTTGTTGCGAAGATCGATGGTCTCCAAAGGACGCTGCATCAGAGCGGTGCGCAATTGCAGTGTCGACAGGCTGTCCAGCGCAGCAACCATTTGGGGGTCTTCCGGGAGGCGAACGGTCGCGCCGGAAACCAGTCGCATGTCCCAGCGGCGATCATTGATACGGGTGGCAATCGCGATGCGCGGGGCAACATCCGGTTCGGCTTTCAGCGCCTCGACCAGGGCAGGGGCGGCTTTCGCTGCACCGCGACCCGCCAGGCGGATCAGCTGCTTGTGGTCATCCGCGCGAGCGTCCGGAATGACGCGGCCGAGGCCGTCGACAACTGTCCATTCCTGACCGTCATGCCAAACGGCAACAGGTTCCGCAGCGTCGGCCAGAATCACGACCTGATCAGGCCAGAGCCGGTGGACACGCACGTTCAGAACCTTGTTGGTGCCTTCGACGCGGCGACGAATGACATGCGGGTCGGCGCGAAACATGTTCTCTCCCGGCTCGATCATCGCAGCCGCGCGAATGTCCTGTGCCAGTGCAGGGTCCTGTTCCAAGCCAATGATGGACACATCATTCACGGCGATACCGACAGTCCGGGCGGTATCATCCATGAAGCTCGCGAACCGGTTTTCGATCTGGGACATGGAGCCGCCCATCCAGGCGGCGGTGGCCACAACAATGGCAACCAGCATCACAAAACCGAACACGACTGAGGAGACGCGCACCTCTTCGCCCGTCACCTCATCAACAATGACGGCGGGCTTGCGCGCTTTTTTCGGAACGGTCTGATTGCGGGTTACCTTTGGCATGAAGCATCCTCGATCATCCAGGTGACCAGCTGTTCAAAGGACATGCCTACGAAAGCGGCCTGTTCGGGGACAAGCGAGGTGGGCGTCATGCCGGGTTGTGTATTTGTTTCCAGGATCACGAGCCGGTCTCTCTTGTCATCATAGCGAAAGTCGGACCGCGTCGCGCCCCGGCATCCGAGCGCCTGGTGTGCTTTCAGGGCAAATTTCATCGCCGCTTCGGTCACATGGGCAGGCAGGTCTGCCGGGATCACATGCTGCGATCCACCAGCTTCATATTTTGCATCAAAATCGTAATAGTCTCTTAAGGTCGTGATCTCTGTAACGGCCAGCGCGCGATCGCCAAGCACCGCCACGGTCAACTCCCGACCGGGAATGAATTCCTCGGCCATGAGATGGTCGCCATAGCGCCAATTCGGTCCGGTCAGCTCCTTTGCGGGACCATTGGCGCCCTCGCGTACGATCAACACGCCAAAGCTGGAGCCCTCGGCGACCGGTTTGATGACGTAGGGCGGATCGAGGGGATGTGCTGCAGCGGCCTCGGCGCGGGTCACCTGCTTGTCTGCAGCAACCGGAATGCCTGCCTGCTGGAACACGGCTTTGGATTTCAGCTTGTCCATCGCAAGTGCCGATGCCAGCACGCCTGAATGGGAGTAGGGCAGGTCCAGAACCTCTAGCACACCCTGGACACAGCCATCCTCGCCCCAGGGGCCGTGGAGGCCATTGAGAACCACGTCCACGTTTGCTTCGGTCAGTTGCGCCGCAAGATCACGACCCGCATCGATTTCCACAACATCATAGCCGGCTGACCGCGCGGCCTTAGCCATTTGTTTACCGGACGTAACCGACACGTCGCGTTCAGAGGACCAGCCTCCATAGATCACGGCCACACGTTTCATAAGAATATCCTGCAAGCTGGTAGTGGAAGTATTCTTCGCGTCTGCAGGGTTAAAGCGGCCTTAGCGTGGCAGCCTGAGTGTGATTTCCCGGCGAAATAACAAAAAAATTAGAAAACGCCGGTTGCAACGTTTGGACTACAACTGTAGTCGATATCGAAAATCGACATCATTTCGGATTTGGGACACCGGATGTTTCCATCATCTGCGCGGGAGGATACGCAGCGTGAACCCTTTGACTCGGCTTCTTGGTGGAGCGTGCTTCAGTGCACTGGCAGTATCTGTTGTGGTGCCGTCGGCGATGGCCGACGTGGCTCCGGAAACCACGCCAGGCGCAACGATCTACACGATTGAGAATTTCCGTCAGTATGCGCCACGTACAGCGCTGGAAATGGTGAATCGAATTCCGGGCTTCTCAATTCAGGGAGACAATGACGGTTCGCGGGGATTTGGGCAGGCCAGCGGCAACGTCCTGATCAATCATCAGCGTGTGTCTGGCAAATCGAATGGCGCAACGGATTCGCTGGACCGGATCGCTGCGACGAGCGTGGTGCGTATCGAACTTGTCGACGCGTCTGCATTTGAGATCCCTGGCCTGTCCGGTCAGGTCGTGAACGTCGTTACCAGTGGGGACACGGGAATATCCGGCACGTGGCGATGGAGCGCCCGGTTCCGGGATAATCTTCCACCATACTACAATGATCTCAATCTCACCCTGTCAGGTGGGGGCGGTGACCTCAGCTGGACCTTCGAAGCTGAGAGCAGTCCGGAAAGAGGGGCTTCCAACGGACCGGAATTCGTCACTGATGGGCAGGGAAGCCTGATCGAGCGACGGGAAGAAGACTTCACGTACATCGCAGAGATCATGTCCGTGGCAGGATCGATCGGATGGACGCCGCCCTCGGGTGCAATCGCAAACCTGAATGCGAAGGCTCAGGTCTTTCAGCCAGACTACAAGGAAGCCGGAAAACTGTTCCGCACTCAAGGCGTGGAAGGTCGGCGTCTCTATACTGGTGCAGAAGATGAAGTGTTCGTGGAAGTCGGTGGAGATTACGAATTCGGTCTCGGGCCGGGCCGACTGAAAGCGATTGGTCTGGTGCGCCGGGAAGACAGCCCGATTATTGATCGCGTTCTGGTCGGCAATCTTGATGGCGGCAGGGCTTCAGAAGACGTGTTCCGAAAGGATATCCAAGAAGGAGAGTATATTCTCAGAACGGAGTATGCGCTGGGTGCCGGGTCTGGAGCAGATTGGCAGATCGCCCTGGAGGGTGCGTTCAACTATCTGGAGCAGGACTCATCCTTGTTCGTGTCACAAGATGGTGGGCCGCTGGAGCGACAGGAATTGCCGCGAGCGAACTCCCGTGTCGAAGAACAGCGCGGAGAAATATCGATCACGCATGGCCGTCCTTTGGCGAGGGGGCTGACAGGGCAAGTCTCGCTGGGCGCGGAGATGTCGGAACTCTCTCAATCAGGTGACGCTTCCAATGTCAGGACATTCACGCGGCCCAAAGGATTCGCCAGCCTTACCTGGCAGGCCAGGCCCACTCTCCGTCTCGTCTCGCGTCTCGAAAGAGAAGTCGGGCAGCTCGATTTCTATGATTTTGTGTCTTCGGTGAATCTCAACTCTGGCAATGGACAGACAGGAAACCCGGAGATTGTGCCGGATCAGAAATGGAAACTCAGTGTTAAGACCGAAAAGAACTTTGGCGCGTGGGGCGCCGGGACGATCGAGGTATTTTACGAAGATATCGAGGATATCGTGGACCGCGTTCCGATTGGTTCAGGTGATGGGCCAGGCAATCTCGACTCGGCCTGGCAGGTCGGAGCGGAGTGGGATGCCACATTGAAGCTCGCGCCCATCGGATTGTCTGGCGCAGAGCTGACCTATGAGGGCAACTATTATGACTCCGAGTTGACCGATCCGTTGACCGGAGAACTCCGCCCTATCAATGACAGTTCGAAATACTGGATGATGCTTCAACTACGTCATGATGTGCCGGCGACCGACTGGGCGTGGTCGGTCGGGTTCGAGCGTTGGGAGCGGAATCCATACTATCGTCTTGCGGAGACTGGTCAGGAAGGCGCACGCCCAGGATTTGCGTTTGCCTATATTGAGCACAAGGATCTCTGGGGCATGACTGGTCAGGCCATGATCGGCAATATTGCAAACCAGAATGATACGTTCCGCCGCCAGATCTACGGCACTAACCGTCTCGGAAATGTTGTGCGAATAGAGGACCGTGCCCGCGATTTCGGGCCGATCATGACCTTCACGCTGGAAGGAATTTTCTAGGCATCGATTGGGGGAAGGGGAGGCTTGATCCGTCCGATCCGGCGCACTTCCCAGCGGAGGTTCACTCCTTGCGTGGCCAATACTTGCGCGCGGACGAGTTCGCCCAATGCTTCCAGGTCTGCCGCTGTGGCGTCGCCCCTATTGATGAGGAAGTTGCAATGTTTGGGAGAGACTTGTGCACCGCCCACTTTCAAGCCCCGACAGCCGGCAGCGTCGATAAGTTTCCAGGCTGACCTCTGGTCTGGTGTGCCGGGAGGGTCAGGATTGGCGAAGGTAGAGCCCGACGTCTTTTCCTTTATCGGCTGTGTATCCGCGCGGCGGTTCTGAAGCGATTCAATCTCGGCAAGGATCTTTTCCGGATTACCTGAGCCAGACCCTTCCAGCGTCAGCTTGGTGACGATCAGATCATTGGGCAAGTCTGTATGGCGATAGGAGAAGCTGGCCTCTGGCAGATTGCCGGGACGCCCTGGCCCCCGATAGGCGACATGCGTACCGTCCCTCAGATAGCCCTCTAGTCCAACCAGGACATCCCGCAACTCCTGACCATAGCAGCCTGCATTGGTTCGGGTTGCCCCGCCCAGAGATCCTGGAATGCCTGAAAGAAATTCTAGGCCCGTTATGCCTGCACGCGCCGCGGCTTTGGCCACGGAAACGTCTAGTGCGCCCGGTCGCGCAGTCAGAAATCCGTCTTCGCTCGCTTCGACGCTGCCCCAGTATTTACCCATCAGACGCACCACGACACCGGCGATCCCGCCATCGCGGACGATGACATTCGAGCCGACGCCGAGAACCGTAACGGGTATTGCCGGGTCAAGCGTTTTCAGAAAGCCAGCAAGGTCCGTCTCGTCTTCTGGCAGGAACAGCCAATCTGCCGAGCCGCCGACGCGGAACCAGGTGTAGGGCGCGAGGCTTGCATCCTTGATCAGCTTGCCGCGAACAGGGGGAAGGGTTGTCATCATATCGAACTAGGCGTTCGGGCACTTCCAGTCATGTGTCAAGTTGTGAGGATGGTCTGGCCTAGCGTTCAGGCAAGCCATCCTGATCCAGTTCGTCTGAGATCTCATCGGCGGCTTCGGAAACTTCATTCGCGAATTCGGAGGTTTCTTCCGGAAGGTCGTCGATTGTCGCATCCATGCGCGCGCCAGCACCTTCAAAAGATCCTTCCTGGTAATAGAACCAGCCGAGCACGATCAGAAAGGCAACGCAGATAAAGGCGAGGATGGCGGTGAGCGTACGGCCCATGATGAGACTCCTTGTGGGTGTTCATCAGGGTGAACGCAGCGTTTACCACGAAGTTCCGATTCAGCGCCTCATCCGGTCTGTTTCACGAGTCTCAAAAGGTCATCCACACAGTCTGAAATCGGTCGTCCAGCCGTATCGACTGTTCCTGAAGATAGGGAATTTGGCTCCCAGGTACGCTTACGGCGGTCTTGAGGCATGACCGGCAGCAGACCGTCTATGCCTGTCTCGCGCGTGCGCAACCTCTGGGCGGCTTCGTCTTCATTCGTACACACAACTTCGATCTCGATGATCTGCGTGCCAGTCTCCTCAGCGATGGCTCTCCAACCCGTGCGTGCTGGTTCCACCGCATTCACAGCGTCAGCGATGACATCTTTGCCTTTCAGAAGGTGATGCCGGGCAAGGTCATAGCCAATCTGGTAGCCTTGCGTGCCTACATCAAACGTGTCGCCATTGGCATTGCGCAAATCCTGTTCGAATACATCAATTCTGAGCAGGATCGCGCCTGTGTGGTCACTCATTTTTTGCGCCAGCGTGGACTTTCCCGATCCTGGCAGACCCGACAGCATGATGAGCCGGGCCAGGAGATCAAACCTTCTGGCCGATCAGGGCGCCGTGGCAATGCTTGTACTTCTTGCCGGAGCCACAGGGGCAGGGAGCGTTACGGGGCGTGTTGGCCCAGCTTTCTTCTGCCTGGTGAAGGGCGGGTCCGGGCGGCGGTGTGTCGTCTTCAGACATCTCGTTTTCGCCCGTATCCGGATCAAGATGGGTTTCGCGCATCTGCGGCGGAGGTGCCGCGGGCTGCGGGGCAGGGCGTTGCTGTTGTTGTTCGGCCGGGGCCTGAACGCGAATATGCATCAGCGAGCGTGTAACCGTTACGCGAAGTTCGTTCAGCAGATTGTAGAACAGGTTGAAGGCTTCTTCCTTGAACTCGTTCAACGGATCGCGCTGGCCATAGGACCGCAGGTGGATAACGGAACGGAGCTGGTCGATCATTTGCAAATGTTCGCGCCAGCGCATGTCCAGGACCTGAAGCAGGATCTGCTTCTCAATCCGTTGCATCTGCTCAAGGCCAACTTGCTGGGTGATGGCCTCGTAGACCTTGTTCACGCCATTGTGGATGCGCTCGGCGATTTCCTGGTTGGCGACGCCCTCTTCGCTGGCCCAATCTTTCACGGGCATATCGATTGCGAAATCCTGTCGCAGGGCTTCGGCAAGGCCGTCCATATCCCACTGTTCCGCATACGCGCGTTCTGGCATGGTGCGGGTCACAAGGTTGTTGATCACGTCTTCGCGCATGTCGAGAATGGTGTCGGACACGTTCTCGGCGCGCATGAAGTCCATGCGCTGCTCGAAAATGGCCTTCCGCTGATCATTGATCACGTCATCATATTTGAGGACGTTTTTTCGGATCTCGAAATTGCGCTGTTCGATTTTCTTCTGCGACGTTTCCATCGCCTTGTTCATCCACGGATGCGTAATGCCTTCATCTTCCTTGATGCCAAGGCGACGCATCACATTGTCCATGCGCTCAGCCGCGAAGATGCGCATAAGGTCATCTTCAATGGAGATGTAGAATTTCGACTTACCCGGATCACCCTGACGCCCTGTCCGGCCGCGCAGCTGGTTATCGATCCGACGGCTTTCATGGCGCTCCGTGCCAAGAACATAAAGGCCACCAGCGTCCAGCGCCTGCTTCTTCTTGACCTCGATGTCCGCCTTGATCTGGCTGGTCAGCAGGGAGAGTTCGCTTTCCGTCAGCTCACGGCCGAGCTTGGCTTCCTGTTCGGCCTTCTCCTGTTCAAGCCGCATTTCGAAATTGCCGCCCAGCTGGATGTCGGTTCCGCGGCCGGCCATGTTGGTTGCCACAGTGATCGCGCCCGGCACACCGGCATTCGCAACAATTTGAGCTTCCTGCTCGTGGTGGCGTGCGTTCAGAACCTTGTGAGGTATCTTCGCTGCCGTCAGCAAATTGGAGAGAACTTCGGATTTCTCGATGGATGCCGTGCCTAGCAGAACCGGCTGGCCCTTCGCATGACATTCACGCACATCAGTGACAATCTCGGCATATTTCGCCTTAGCCGTCCTGTACACGACGTCGTCTTCGTCGATCCGCTGGATCGGCTTGTTGGTCGGCAGGTCCACAACGCCCAGATTGTAGATATCAGCAAATTCGTCGGCCTCGGTTAGTGCTGTGCCGGTCATGCCGGCCAGCTTTTTGTAGAGGCGGAAATAGTTCTGGAAGGTGATCGACGCGAGAGTCTGGTTCTCTGGCTTGATGTCTACCTGCTCCTTCGCTTCGATGGCCTGGTGCAGGCCTTCGGACAGGCGGCGCCCCTCCATCATGCGACCGGTAAATTCGTCGATCAGCATCACCTGACCATCCTTGACGATGTAATCCTTGTCGCGGGTGTAAAGCTTGTGAGCGCGCAGGGCCTGATTGGCGTGATGGACGATGGAAATATTCGCTGGCTCCCACAAAGAGCCTTCAAGCGTTCCGTTTTCTGTCAGCCATCCTTCCAGCTTTTCGGTGCCGGTTTCGGTGTAGGTGACCGAGCGCTGTTTCTCGTCGAGTTCGTAGTCTTCATCGGTCAGGCGCGGCATCATCGCGTCAAGCGTCATGTAGAGCTCAGACCGGTCATCGGTCGGGCCGGAGATAATCAACGGCGTACGCGCTTCATCGATCAGGATGGAGTCGACCTCATCGACGATGGCGAAGTGGTGCTCGCGCTGGGCCATCTGGTCCAGCGAGTATTTCATGTTGTCGCGCAGATAATCGAAACCGAACTCATTGTTCGTGCCGTAGGTGATGTCTGCGGCGTAGGCCTGGCGGCGTTCCTCGTCAGAGATGCCGTGCACGATGATGCCGGTCGTCATGCCAAGGAAGCCATAAACCTGGCTCATCCACTCAGCGTCTCGTTTGGCCAGATAGTCGTTGACCGTGATGACGTGAACGCCCTTGCCTTCAAGCGCGTTCAGGTAAACTGCCAGAGTTGCCACCAGCGTCTTGCCTTCACCCGTACGCATCTCGGCGATGTTTCCGGAGTGCAACACCATGCCGCCCATCAACTGCACGTCGAAATGGCGCATGCCCAGCGCGCGGCGGGCACCTTCGCGGACTACGGCAAAGGCTTCTTCCAAGAGGCTGTCGAGAGTTGCGCCGTCGGCCAGGCGTTTGCGAAATTCTTCTGTCTTGCCCTTCAGCGCCTCGTCGGACAGGGCCTCCATCATCGGCTCAAGGGCGTTGATCCGGTTGACGCGCGCGCGAAGCGGCTTCAGCTTGCGATCATTAACTGAACCGAAAATCTTGCGGGCAACAGAAAGCATATCAGGCAGCACCAATTGATCTGGGCGACAAAACTCTAATCCTGACAGCGGAACCGACAGAATTTTTGTGGGTTCTCCCACCGCACTCTCGCTGGCTGAAACCCCTCGACCAGCGTTCGGGTCAGACTTAAGAACGCCGCATTGGGGTGTCAATGCAGCGCCCTCAGCCTAGAGGAGACTTTACAGTGCTGCTTCTGAAGCCCTTTTCCCGGATTCATTCCATACTTTTCGTGTCGCTGGTCCTGTCTGCAACGGTGGCGTGCAATCGCCCCGTCGAGGAAGAGCCTGTCCTGCAAGTCGAAGCGGCGACTGCAGTCACAGTAAACGGCGATCCAATTTACGTCAGCGACATTGAGCTTGAGGCAGTCGCCCGCGGCCTGATTTCCCCCGGTGAGGAATTCGGCCCCGGCGACGACAATTATGATCTGGTTCTGGATCAGTTGGTCGATCAGAAATTGATGGCGCAGGAAGCGTTGGGGCGGGGGCTCGACAAGGGCGCCGCCGCAGAGCGCCGCCTTGAAGTTGCGCGCGAGCGCATTCTCGGAAACCTGCTGGTCGAGAGCCTGGTTGCCTCCGAGGTGACGGAAGACAGCATCGAGTCCATGTACAAGGAGCAGGTCGCACTGCAGCAGGAAGACGATGAGGTCTCCATCGCGCACATTCTGGTCGAAACAGAAGAAGATGCACGGCGCCTGTACGACGAAATTCAGAATGGAGCGACATTCGAAAGTCTCGTCGTGTCGGATTCCGTGGATTCGACGACCCGGATGGAAAACGGCGATCTCGGCTATGTCTCTCCGAACAACATGGCCGACCCGTTCCCGGTCGTAATTGCCAATACGGGTGTGGGAGAGGTGTCAGAGCCGTTTCTCTCAGCCGATGGCTGGCACATCCTGAAAGTGAAGGATCGCCGAACCAGCCCACCCAAGACGCGCGCCGAGATGCGTCCGGAAATCGTGACCTTCCTGACACTCAACCAGGTCAGCAAGATCCTGCGTCGATTGCGCACCGAGGCGAAGATCGAAAAAGGCGAAAAATCGCCACATATCGTTCCGGATTCCGGACTTTCGCTTGAAAGCGAAGGCGATCTGCTGAAAGAGCAGCCCGCATCTGAAGCACAAGGACGTGAGCTTTGAAACTGATCCCATCCCCCTTCGCCCCGGCGCATTTTCCTGACTTGCCTATCGTTCACGGCGTGCGCGCAGCCACCGGCTCGCGAGGCTTTTACGCAGCGCGTGGTCTGACACGGGATGATGTTTTCCTGTTCGCCTTCGACGAAGGAACGAGTTGCGCGGGCGTTTATACGGTTTCTAATACGGCTTCGGCCGATGTGCTTTGGTGCCGGGAGGCGCTGAAAAGCGGTGCGGGCACTGCGAGCGCGCTTGTGGTGAACTCCGGCAACTCCAACGCCTTCACCGGCCCGAAGGGTGTCCTGAAGAACGACGCTACACTCAAGGCCATGGGTGACGCATTGGGGGTTGCGAAGGAAACCTGCTTCATCGCTGCGACGGGCGTCATCGGTGAGCCTCTGGCAGATCCAAATTATGTCGGCTCTATTGTGCCCGAATTGGCAGCGCGCCTTGCCGCGCCGGACTGGGAAGCTGCTGCCCGAGCCTTCATGACCACCGATACGTTCCCGAAAGGCGCAGGTCGGTCGTTCGATCTCGACGGAACTCAGATCAATATCGCTGGTATCGCCAAGGGATCGGGCATGATCGCGCCGAATATGGCAACGATGTTGTCATACGTTTTCACTGACGCTGCCATCGCCCCGGCGCTGCTGCAGGAATTGCTGGAGGACATTACTGACGAGACCTTCAACAGCATCACCGTGGATGGCGACACATCAACATCCGATACTCTGATGGTCTTCGCGACCGGTGCCTGCGGCATGTCACCCATCACGTCGTCCGACGATCCCCGGTTCGAAGTGCTGGCGGACGCCCTGCATGCGGTCTGTCTTGAACTAGCCCATCTGATCGTCAAGGACGGGGAAGGGGCCAGCAAGTTTGTCACGATCACCGTGAAAGGTGCCGTCTCGAGTCAGTCCGCCAAGATCATGGCGTGCGAAATTGCAAACTCGCCTCTGATCAAGACGGCAATGGCGGCAGGCGACGCCAACTGGGGGCGCGTCGTCATGGCCGTCGGCAAGTCGCTTGAGCCGATCCGGATGGACGAACTCTCGATCTGGTTTGATGATGTGCTCGTCGCTCAGAATGGCTCGCGTGCCCCGGATTATTCAGAGGCTGCTGCCAGCGCTGTGTTTGCAAAGCCGGAGTTTACAATCACCGTCGATGCGGGCGTGGGCGACCAGTCACATACCGTCTGGACCTGCGACCTCACCCACGGCTATGTCGACATCAATGGGGCCTACCGCACATGACGCGCCGAACGGTGCTGGTGGTTGCTGCCGCGCTTTATGACGCAAAGGGCCGTATCCTGTTGGCCCAGCGCCCTGAAGGGAAATCAATGGCGGGCCTGTGGGAATTTCCCGGCGGCAAGATTGAACAGGGTGAAACGCCTGAGCAGGCATTGGTCAGGGAACTTCACGAAGAGCTTTCGATAAAAGTGGAGGAATCCTCACTGAGACCTGTCACTTTTGCCAGTCATGCTTATTCTGATTTTCACCTTTTGATGCCACTTTTCGCAACGGAGAGTTGGGACGGCGAATTGGTGCCGCGAGAAGGTCAGTCTCTGGCCTGGGTCAAATCATCGGACCTTCATCTCTATCCGGCGCCTGCGGCAGACATTCCTTTGTTTGACGCGCTCTCGGGTAAGACAGTCACTCGGAGCAAGTAACATGGCCACGAAAAAGACAATCGTTCGGTTTCTGACGGATGAGTCCGGCGCGACAGCTGTGGAGTATGGTCTTTTGGTTGGTTTGATTGCTGTAGCGATCATGGGCGGTCTGGTTGCAGTTACGGCCTCAATAAATTCGACGTTCGAAACGGTCGAGAGCGAGATGGCTTGACCCCACACAGGTGAAAAGTCAGCGCGAGCCAGCTTTTTTAACTGCGTCCGCAAGACTGACCTTCGCACTTCCCGGCTTTAGTGGTTTTGGTTGTGAGTCCGCCGGACTCCAACCAGACATGTGAACAATTTCGAACGTCGCTCTGACCCTTCCGTCAGGATCGCTGAACCGGTCTTGGTAGATTTCCATTGCTCGCATAAGCACCCGCCGCGACAGAGGCCGGGTTGTTCCGGTCATAAACGCGGCGCGTTCTCCCATGCCCTTCAAATCGGTCAGCAAGGTTAGCGGCGAACCATAGCGAACCGTAACGGGATCGCGGTCCACGACGGGCAAGGTGAAACCCGCTCTTTGCATCAGGCTCGCCATATCCCGCAGGCCGGGCAGGGGAGACAGTCGCGCAGCTACGCCACCTGTCAATTCGGTCTCGGCTTCCATCAGGCTGGTGCGCAGCTCGCTGAGTGTACCCGCTCCAAACAGGGCTCCTAGAAACAATCCGTCCGGTTTGAGCGCCTTGCGGATCTGCACGAGCGTACCGGGCAGATCATTCACCCAATGAAGCGACAGCGCGGACACGATCAGATCCAGGCTTGCGGGGGCAAACGGGAGGCGTTCTTCGTCGATCTCTCGCGCCGTCACACCACCCGCCGCCATGCGCTCCACCATGCAGCGCGACAAGTCTCCGGCCTCGATGGTGCCGACTTGACCGCTATCCTGCAGCACCTGCGCCAGTTGGCCAGTGTGTGCGCCGAGATCGAAGGCGCGGTCGAAGGTATGTGATGTATCAGCGAGGCGTTCGGCAATATCGCTCGACACACGGGCTTTCAGAAAGTCATAGTTTCCGAAATCGCTTGCAGCCCGGTCGCGATTGCGCGCCAGACGGGCACGATCGAACAGGCGGGGCGGACTGGCAGTTGGGGAAACCGGGGAAGACATGGGCAGCGATATGGACCAGCCAACCCGTATGGCAAAGGGGGCATTGCGCGGCGTCGCTGAGTTTCTGTGGCCGCAGCGTTCCTTGGTCAGCGGTCAACGAGGTGTCGGTAAGGGGCCGCTGACGGCGTCCGAGTTCGCCGCGATCGGCTTTCTGTCTGACCCCGTTTGCAACACTTGTGGACGTCCGATGGAGCTGGACCTAGGGCCGGAAGCGCAATGCGCGGCCTGTATCGCGCGTCCCCCACGCTGGGACCGGGCGCGCGCTGCGCTTATCTATGATGCCGCCAGCCGCCGTATTGTGCTGGACCTCAAACGCTCTGGTCGCCGGGACGGATTGCGCACCATGACCGGCTGGATGCAGCGGGCCGGTGCAAATCTAATTGCGGAAGCGGATATGATCATACCGGTTCCGTTGCACTATACGCGCCTAGTCAGTCGGGGCTTTAATCAATCCGCCTGGCTGGGACAAGGAATCGCGCGGGAGGCGGGGCTACCTTGCCGTGTCGATCTGCTCAAACGCAAACGGAGGACGCCTACGCAGGGAAATCTGAGCGCGAAGGCCCGCCACCGGAATGTGGCGGGTGCGTTCAGTATCTCTCCTCGCGCGGCAACTTTGATCGACGGCAAACGCCTCTTGCTGGTTGATGATGTTCTGACGACGGGCGCGACCCTTTCCGCATGCACACGTGCCCTGAAACGTGCCGGAGCGCGACAAGTCGACGTGCTGGTGCTTGCGCGCGTTGTGCGGGAAACGGATGTCACCATATAAATCGGGAAGAAACCCTGTCAGGAGCCCCCTTATGGCTGAAGTCACGATCTATACGCGCCAATTCTGCCCTTACTGCACGCGCGCTGTTTCCCTGCTCAAATCCAAAAATGTCGAGTTCAACGAGATTGATGCCGGCATGGACGCACAAAAGAAGGCTGAAATGGTCGAGCGCTCGGGTGGCGGTCGCACATTCCCGCAAATCTTCATCGCAGATCAGCATATCGGTGGCTGTGATGACATGATGGCGCTTGAGCGGTCCGGCAAGCTGGACCCATTGCTTCAGGCCTGACGCGAACGACCATGATCCGATACGCCCTGATCTGTTCTGATTGCGAGCACGATTTCGAAGCGTGGTTTGCGTCCTCATCTGCATTTGATGACCAGTCCCAGCGCGGGCTCGTCAGCTGCACGATGTGTGGTGGATCAAATGTCGCGAAACAGATCATGGCTCCTTCGGTGCGTACATCGGAAACGCGCAGGACCAGTTCGGGTGAGGCCGCCCTCGCACGCGAGTTCATCGAGAAGGCACGCGATCACGTCGCCAACAATTTTGATTATGTTGGCGATAGTTTCGCAGATGAGGCCCGGTCCATGTATTACGGCGAGACCGATAGTCGCCCTATCTGGGGTGAAACCACGGCGGAAGAATCCCAGGCTCTGCGTGAGGAGGGCGTGCCCGCCGCGCCGCTTCCGGCGGCCTTGGCACCGCGGCCACCCAAGTCTGACAAGCAATTGAACTGAACTGGAGCGCTTTGACGCGCTTGACCCTGCTGCGCCCTCATATATTACGCAGGACACAAGGTTTTTGACGGGGAGTGCCCTAATGGCTGCCAATGAATATCATCGCGGTGACATGGATATCAGCGTCCAGAAGGCGACTTGGGATGGCTTCATGGTGGGCAGCATCTGGGGCAGCCTCCTGATCATCATGACGGTCGGCTATGCCACGCTTGCTGTTGCCATCGGAATGAACTGGATGGTGTCCTTGGCTCTTATGGCCATCGTTGGCGTCGTTGCCGGTCTTGTCATGAACCTCGGCGGCCGCTGGATGGCGACGGTCGTGCTGATGGTGATACTGGCCGTGATCGTCCAGCTCTTCATCATGCTGTTCGGCGTTTTTCTCTAGATAAATCAGCTCGTAAGCGTCGCGGGCGCCCGGCAGTCCGAGCAGGTTTCGACAGCCGGGTCCGCATCAAGTCGCTTTAGCGAAATTGGACTGTTGCATCCTGTGCAGATGCCATAATGGCCCGCATCCATGCGGTCGAGCGCGGATTCAATCCGCGCGAGCTGTTCGGCGTATTTTTCCAGGGCTGTCGGCTTGCGGCCGAGCGGGTCCTGACCTGCACTGTGAGTCAGGTGATCCGGCACGGGAGGGGGAGGTACCGTCTTCATCTGACGCGATGCTGCGACTCCTTTAAGGGCTTGGCAAGGCAAATCGGACATTTGAAAGTATTGCTTATCGACAATCGAGACGCCCAGAGCCGCTAACTCCACGAGGACGCCCGAACCTTGCCTGCATCCCCGCTGATCATGACTGCCGTCACCAAACGGTTTGGCCAATTCACGGCCGTCGACAATCTGTCGCTGGACGTTCCCGAAGGGCAAATCATCGGATTCCTTGGACCCAACGGCGCAGGCAAGTCTACAAGCCTCCGCATGGGACTGGGCATCATGGAGCCCGATTCCGGCTCGGTTGAGCTGTTCGGCCGCGCGCCGAATGTGCAGTCATTGCGCCGTGTCGGCTTCCTTCCGGAGGAGCGCGGCCTCTACAAGAAGATGACCGCGCGCGACACAATCAGCCACTTTGCGCGATTGAAGGGCCTGTCGGCATCTGATGCGCGCGCCCGGGCCGATGAGCTACTGGAGGCAACCGAGCTCGGTGAGTTCAGCCGGTCGCGTATTTCCAAACTGTCCAAGGGCATGGCGCAGAAGGTGCAGATCCTGTCGACGCTGGCGCACCGTCCTGATTTTCTGATCCTGGATGAGCCATTTTCCGGGCTGGACCCGGTGAATCAACAAGCGCTGGAAAATCTCATTCGCGCCGAGCATGACCGTGGGGCGACGATCCTTTTCTCCACACATGTGATGGAGCATGCCGAGCGTCTGTGCGACCGGATTGTGATGATGGCGCGTGGTCGCAAGGTGTTGGATGGTACGCTGAAGGAGGCATTTGCCTCGTTGGGGCAGGGCGCCCGCATTTCTGTCGAGCATGGATTTGATCTGGCCGCAGCGCTGTCGCCAAAAGGGTTTGAGGCCATTCGCACGGCGGATGTCGGTCACGGCGAGACGTGGCGAATTGAGTTGCCACCCGGCCGGGAGGCGCAGGATGCCTTGCGCGCTGCGCTGGAGGCGGGCGCACCCATCACAGGGTTTGCACCTGAAGAGGCGCGATTGCGGGACGTGTTCGTCTCGCTGGTGGGCGAGGCTGATGCGGCCGCGCTCGAAGCGTCACTCGCTGAAGATGGGGTCGCCTGATGCGCAACATATTGCTGATCTTCCGCCGCGATTATCTTGGCTATGTGAAGGCTTGGGGCTTCTGGCTCAGCCTGGCCGCCGTGCCAATGTTCATGATCATAGGCGCCGCGCTCGCCGCCTTCGCTGCGCAGTCTTCTCCTGTTCGCTATTTCGCTGTGATCGAGCCGGGCAGCGTCTATGCCGAAGCGATTGAGGCTGAGTTCCGAGAGCGGGAAATTGCTGAAATTGAGCGAACCAGTGAAATCGCGGAACAATTGGATCTGCCTGTCTTGTCTGAAGTGGATGTCGCTTCGGTGGGGGAGGGTGGGGCAAGTCCGACGGACCGGAAATTCGTTCAGGTCCCGCCTCCGGCTGATTCCATCGACGGATTGCGACCATACCTGCTGGGTCAGAAACTTGTTTCCGGTCCGCTTGGAGAAAAGCCGCTCTTTGCCGCCTTCATTCTGACAGAAGATGGCGGCGAGCTGGAATATTGGAGCGATGATGTGAATGTCGACCAGCTTCGCTATCTCGCCCGAAATGCGATGCTGGACCTCGCCCGCAAGGATGCGCTCTCCGAGGCCGGGTTGGGCGAAGACTTTTTGGAGCGCGTCGATGAAGCCGCCTTTGACGTCCCCGCCCGGCGTATCCGAACTGTAGAGGAGCAGGATACGGCAGGCTCGGAAGTCACGATGGCGGACCGCGCGCCGATGTTCGTCGCTGGCGGGCTTGCCTACTTTCTCTGGCTGATGGTGTTCTCGATCATTCAGTACCTGCTGATGGGCACGATCGAGGAACGGTCAAACAAGATTTTCGACACGCTGCTGACCTCGGTGAAGCTGCCGGAATTGCTGGCGGGCAAGCTGCTGGCCGTGTTCGCGGTGACCACCACGATGATGCTGTCCTGGGGGGTGTTCGCCTTCTCAGGGGCAACGATTGTCTCGACCCAGATCCCCGGTGTCGGCAATGCGATTGCGCCCTTCATCGCGGCGCTCGCAAACCCGGCCATTATTGTGCCCGGTCTGATCAGCTTCATTCTCGGCTATATCATGTACGGCATGATCTTCATGGCGCTCGGCTCGCTCTGCGACACGATCCAGGAAGCGCAAACGCTGCTCAGCCCGATGATGATCCTGCTCATGCTGCCCATGTTCGCGATCTTCATCGCCTTTCAGGATCCCGGCTCGCCATTGATCGATATCGCCTCATGGATCCCGTTCTTCACGCCCTTCCTGTTGATCCTGCGCATGCCGCATGATCCGCCGCTTTGGGAAGTGCTGGCCCAGATGGGCCTGATGGCCGGGTTCGCCCTGCTCATCCTGTGGCTGTCCACCAAGGTCTACCGCGCGGGCGCCGTCCACGGCGCCGGCATCGGCGACATGGGCGGCATGCTGAAACGGATGATTGGCGTGAAAGGGAAGGCGGCCTGATTCAGCCCCAATAGAAAAAGCCCCGCCAGCGCGAACTGGCAGGGCTTTTATTTAACCGGTTATCCGGAAGCCGGGTCTATACCAGACCTTCGCGCTGGGCGCGCTTGCGAGCCAGTTTGCGGGCGCGGCGAACCGCTTCAGCGCGCTGACGGGCTTTCTTCTCGGATGGCTTTTCGAAGTACTGACGGGCCTTCATTTCCCGGAACATGCCTTCGCGCTGCATCTTTTTCTTCAGTGCGCGCAGAGCCTGCTCGACATTGTTATCGCGGACGACGATCTGTACGATTGTTCTTCTCCATTCGTTGGGGGCGTCGCCCCGATGCATTTCGGTTGAGGCCTACAGACCTCGGAAGCGGCGCCTATATCACGGGTCCGGCCCATTGGCCAAGCCCTTAAAGCCATGAGGTTCAGTTATGTCATCATCGCCGTCAGAAACACTACGGTTCCGCTGGCTGGATGCCCTGTTGCCCGATGTGCCGTTTGATGGCTGGACGGACGCCGCCGCCGAGGCTGCGGCTCAGCGTGCCGGCCTCAGCGAGGGCAAGCAGGCGTTGGCCGCGCCAAATGGCATCTCAGACCTGATTGACGCCTTTTTCGAGCGAGCAGGGCAGGCGGCGCGCGCAACGCTGGCGGCGGAGGATCATTCGGCCCTGAACACGCCGGGCCGGGTCAAGGCCGGGGTGAAGGCGTGGCTTGCCGCGCTGGAGCCAGACCGCGAAGCCGTAAGGCGGGCCGCGGTGCGTGGCCTGTTGCCGTGGGGCGCATTGCCAGCGGCGCAGCGTACCTGGCGCGTGGCAGATATGGTCTGGGAAGAGGCTGGCGACACGGCAGAAGACTATAATCGCTATTCCAAGCGGGGCCTTTTGGCTGCCGTGATTCCGCCCATCGTAATGTACTGGCTGGATCAGCCATTGGACGAGGATCTCGACGCCTACATTGATCGCCGCCTGAAACTTGCTTCGGGCATTGGCCGGAATATCGGTCGTTTCGCCAAGCCATTGCTTGACGCATTGCCCGTCTCGCGGCCCAATAGGTCCAGAAACGCGTAGCTGAGATGGCAGTGAAGGATGAGATGTCGGACAGAGGCTGAACAAACGCCCCAGGGGGCTGGGGGGGCTGATGGGTCCGGGGTGTCTGCTGAACACCTCCGCCCGACAATTAGAAGATGATTGTCGTCGGGGGCGGACGCAAGGCGGAAACATGGCAAATCTGCCTAAATCGGGCGGGATTTCCATTAAATTGCGTTTAGGCGAGCTTACCGGCCACCTTTTCGCGTCACAGGAGAAACCAGAAAGGGAAAAATGGCAGAAAATACCCACCGGATTTCACCGCCGGAACCGCGAATCGCTTTCCACAAGACAGAGCTTCAACCGATTCTCGATGTCTATGGCCGTCTCGTCATGGCGGGGGAAGCAAGAGACTATGCGATCGGAATGCACAAGGATGTCGCGATCTTTGCCATTTTCAGGCGACACGCGGAAAATCCCACATGGCGCATCGAGAAACAGCCCCATCTGGCCAATATGCAGGGCCAATATGTCGTCTACGGACAGGCCGGACAGGTTCTGCGGCGAGGGCGTGAATTGGCGCAGGTGCTGAAAGTGTTCGACCGTAGCCGCTTTCGCGTCATCGATTGAATTCGACCGAATACGTTAATGCGCTGTTAACTAAAAATTTCTTGCGGAACGTTGTGGAACATTATAGGAACATGCTCATTGGAACGGAGCATGAACATGGGTATCGACGTAAGGTTTCGGGGACGGTCAGGCAAAGCCTGGGATTTCAAACGGGTTCCCCTGGATGCGCCTTGGGCGCGCACGGCGGGCGTGGCAATCTTCGCAGCGCCCGACACATATGGATGGCGCATCATCCGCACGATTGAGCTGTCCGGTAAGCCGAATGACGTTCAGCCGATCTGGGCATTGGCCGATGCCGAGCGCTATGGCGCGCGGGCGGTATTCCTGGCGACGGAGTTTGATGCCAGAACGCGCCGCGTAATGGTCGATGATATTGAGGCCGGCTTCAGCCCGGTCTGCATGTCGGATCGCAGCCGGGCCGAAGACGCGCCAATCGCAGCTTGATCTATTCTTCCTGACTCTGCTGGCGCAGGGCGGCCTGAGCCTCGGCCGTCTCTGCAAGCCGGGTCAGCTGCACAAACTCTGCGCGATACCCGAATTCGTCAGGGCCCTTGGCGCCATTCGCCAGGTTCCGGATACTCTCCCAGCCGAACCCGGTGCCGAGGGCCTCGCCACCTTTCAGCATTTCACCATAGCCCGCGACGGCCGTGGCAAAGCGCGCCCATTGCGGGGCGTCGTCGACACTATCTACACGATCCGAGCCAGTGACCGCGCGCTCCAGCAGGGTAGAAGAGTCCTCACCCGGCGCCTTGTAGCGCAGTTTAACATAGGCGTACTCACCGGACGGCTCAGCCTTGCTCGTATCATTGTCGCCGTAGCGGAGCGGATCGATCTGGGTCGCGTCGGAGCCGACCGGCGTGATCTCATAGATCGCCGTCACACTGGTGCCTGCGCCGATATCGCCAGCATCTACCTTGTCATTGTTGAAGTCCTCGCGGTCCAGCAGGCGCGTTTCATATCCGATCAGGCGATATTCGGCGACGCGGGCGGGATTGAACTCGACCTGGATTTTCACGTCATCCGCAATCGGAAAGATGTTTCCGGACAGATCGTCGGCCAGAACTTTCCGGGCTTCGCTCAATGTATCGATGTAGGCTGCCGTGCCGTTGCCGGTCTGGGCAATCTTCTGCATCATTGCATCATTGTAGTTGCCGCGTCCGAAACCGAGCACAGACAGGTAGATGCCCGTCTCGCGCTTGCGGGAGACGAAATCTTCCAGCTGTTCCGGGTCGGAAATGCCGACATTGAAATCGCCATCGGTCAGCAGCATCACCCGGTTGACCGCATCTTCCTTCAGGCCCTGTTCGGCGAGGGAATAAGCAAGGCGCAGCCCTTCGCCGCCAGCAGTTGATCCGCCTGCGCGCAATTCTTCCAGCGCCGCCACGATCTTGCGTTTTTCGCTAACTTGTGTTGGCGCTAGGATCTCACCGGCCGCGCCCGCATATACCACGATCGCAATTGTGTCGGTTGGCTCCATCTCTTCCAGCATCAGCTTGATGGCCTGCTTTGCCAGGGGCAGCTTGTCGTCAGAGAACATGGACCCGGACACATCCATCAGGAGCGTCAAATTGATTGGTGGGCGCGCATCGCGGTCAATGTCGCGGCCCTGAATGCCGATCTGCATCAGCTCACGCCCTTCGGCGAAGGGCGAGGGCATGAGGTTCACCTGCGTGGAGAATGGCGCTTCGCCGTCTGCAGGTTGCGGATAGGTGTAGTCGAAATAATTGATCAATTCCTCGATGCGCACCGCGTCTTTTGGGGGCAATACGCCATCTTCAAGAAAGCGGCGAACATTCGCGTAGGATGCGGTGTCGACATCGATTGAAAAGGTCGAAACGGGTTCTTCGCTGACCAGTTTGACAGGGTTCGGATCAACATCATCGTACTTGTCACGGAATTCCGGCTCTGGCTGCACCATGATCGGAGAAGGTGCACCCGCCATTTTGGCAAAGCCCACCGGCGCTTCCATCGCGGCCACAGCAGGGGGAGGGGGCGGCGGCGGAGGCGGTGGGGGCGCCACAGTGTCCTCGGCCATGTCTTGTGACGTACAAGCCGCCAATACAGCGATTGCGGCCACTCCGGCCAGAATTTTTCCGCGCATTTGCATGATTGTCCCTCCTCATTGCGTCCTGCTGATGACAGAATGGTAAGCCGGTCATGGCGTCAATAAGGCGAAGCCCGGATACTTTGAGGCAACGGGTCTAATGGTCGGCGTTCAGTTTTGCGATGTACCAGCGTTCGACATCATCTTCGAGCAGGGCAAGCGGGCGTGGGCCGCCGCTCAGCACCACGTCATGGAATTCGCGCAGGCTGAAATCATCACCCAGCACCATCTGTGACCGGGTGCGCAAGTCCAGCATCCGTTTCGCGCCGACCCAATAGGCTGCGGCCTGGCCGGGCCAAACAGCGTAACGGTCGACCTCGTGTGCCATCGCTTCCCGGGACTGTCCGGTTGTCTCGGCCAGATAGACAATCGCATCCTCGCGTGACCAGTGATAGCGGTGCATTCCGGTATCCGCCACCAGCCGGGCCGCGCGAAACAACATGGCTTGCAGGAAGCCAATCCGTCCAAGCGGATCGTCTGCATACAGGCCCATATCCTGAGACAGAATTTCTCCGTAGACGGCCCAGCCTTCGCCATAGGCCACATTCCATACCATCTGTCGGATCAGGGGCAGGTTGGCGGATTCCGCCGTCAGCGCACTTTCCAGGTGATGCCCCGGAATGGTTTCATGGAAGACCAGAGTCGGCAGCATGAAGTCTGGCCAGTCGCTGATGTTGGACAGGTTAATCTCAAACTGCGCAGGCGCAGAGCCATTCGCCGGAGCCGCGCTGTAATAGGCAGACGGCGCGGACGCTTCGAGAAATTCCGGCACCGCGCGAATGGTCACGCCCGTTCCCGGCATGGCGGGCATGACATTCGCCATGATTGTTTCGGCCCTGCGCATATGATCCCGCATCCTTGCGAGCAGCGCCTCGCGGCCTTCCGGCGTGTCTTCGTAGAGCTGACCTTCCTGTTGGGCCAGCAGTTCCAGCCGGTCTGCCAATGTGCCCTCGACCAACTCCTGCGCCTCAAGCGCCGCCATCAGTTCGTCCGTCAACCGCTCTACTTCAAGCAGCCCTTGGGCGTGCAACGCTTCAGGCGTGATGCCTTCATCCGTGTAGGCGGCAAGCGCGGTATCATAATAGGCGTCGCCGTCTGGCAATCGCCAGATGCCGGGCTCCTCCGGCGCGTCTGCCTTCAGCGTTTCAAGCGCTTCGGCAAACTCCGCATAAGCGGGCAGCACGTCCTCCCGCATCAGCGTTTCAACCTGCTGCGCCAGTTCCGTTTCGTCCTCAAGGCTCAGATCGTCCGGCCCGGCCACCAGATTGTTGAACGTGGTGACAAGCAAATGTGTCTCGGCGGGGCCGGCCCCAATCGTTTCTGCAAGGGTCTGCATCCGGTCCAGCACAAAAACGGGCGGCACGATTCCGGCCCGGGCGTCTGCCTGCAGGCGGCGGCGTTCATCCTGCAATGCACCGGGCAATTGGGACAGGCGAGTGACGTAATCGCGGGCATCCTGCGCCGTGTTGAATGGGTGTGCCCCGGTCAGCAGGTCTGGCACATCGATATAGGCACCGCGCATATGGTCTGCGACATAGGGAAAGGCCTGGCCCAGCCCCGTCTGGCCGTGCCCCGATACGAACAGCGACTCTGCCGTGCGGTAGGCCTGGGTTACGGTGATCAGGTGTCGAGATTGGGTACCGCCCTCGGCCGGTCGGGGGGCGGCGAGCAGGGCCTCCAGCGTTTCCAGCCGCTTGACCCGCATCCGCTCATAGGCCGCCTGAGAACGATCCGTGAGATAGGCATTGAAGCGGTATCCGGTCGAGGATTCGGTGAGGCCGAGTCGTGTCGCCAGTTCAGGATCATCGGCCAACTCGTTTCGGGCGATGGACGTGAGCAACTCATCCACTTCGCGGGCGATCCTGCGCGGCGTGCCGGAATCGTCGACGGCAGGCGCGCAGGCCGTCAGGAAGGCAGCGATTGCAACGCCACCAAGTGCAGTGCGTGCAACAGTTCGGATCGTCAGCGCAAATGGGAAAAACATTCGAGAAACATGACCTTTTTCTGACTGTAGTTCGCCCTGATTCGGGTGTTGTGACACAAGCCTATTTCCGGTAACGATCCGTCAACAATTTCGGGAGTCTCCAACGTGAACACAACACCTGCAAACCCGCCAGTCGGCGGTCAGCCAAGCCTCACCGGTAATGTCATGTTCTACAAGCAGCCTCAGCCGCTGTCTGCTGAAGCGCATGCGGGCCTGGGCGTCAAACAAATCGATCAGCCTTTCGCCTTCCTGCGGGAATCCCACGCTGTTCCGGTCACCGTATCGGAATTTGGCCGTGCCGCCAGCTTCTTTCCACTGATCTTTGTCGGCGATGACCGTACTCCTGTCGCTGTGATGGGCATTCGTCAGGGCCAGAATTTGTTCGTTGATGACAAGGGCTTCGTTGCTGACGACCATTACGTTCCGGCATTCGTGCGCCGTTACCCGTTCGTGTTCGCGGCTGATGAAGGCTCTGACCGCCTGATCCTGTGTGTCGACCGCTCCGCGCCGATGGTGACCAACCAGCCGGAAGTGCCGTTCTTCGAAAATGGCCAGCCAAGCAAGTTCACGAATGACGCGATTGAATTCTGTAAGGAATTCGAGCGCCAGCGTCAGGCCACCGCGGAATTCGGCAAGATCCTGGGTGATCTTGACCTGTTCGAGCAGAAAACCGTTTCCTTCCAGCCGCGCGACGCGCAGGGCAACGAAATGGGCGCTCAACAGAAAATCGCCGATTACTGGGCCGTTTCCGAGGAAAAACTGAACGCGCTGCCAGCCGAGAAATTCATCGAGCTGCGTGACAATGGCGCGCTCGGTGCGATCTACGCCCACCTGATCTCGCTGATGAACTGGCAGAACGTGATCCAGCGCGCTGTCCGCATCCAGTCTGCTGCTCAGGCTCAGCCGGCTGCTGCGCCGGTGAACTAAGGCCTGTCAGGCATGCAATTCGAACGGCGGTTCCGCTTGGGCGGGACCGCCTTTTTTGTTGGCGCTTAACGGCTCACCACGTGATCACGATTCGGCGAGGCCCTTCATCCCGCGGCGAATAGCGGGCATATGGGCGAGCTTGTAATCAACTTGCCTCAAGGTTTCCGCATGCTTCGAGCGTTCTTCCTGTCTTTTGTCGCCCTGTTCATGGCGTATGTGCCAAGCGCCAATGCGCAGGCTGTGGATGGTGGCCGCGCCCTGGTCGAACTGATCGCAGAGCGGGAAAGCGTCGAGCCGGGCGATACGCTCTATGTCGCGTTGAAAATGGATCTTGATGAGGGCTGGCACGTCTATTGGCGCAATGCGGGCGATGCCGGCCTGCCGCCGCTCGTCGACGTGCTGGATGGCAGCTCGATTTCAGATGAACATCTTGGCGACTTTGTCTGGCCCATTCCACACCTGCTTCCAGTGGTGGAGGGGGAGATCATGGATTATGGCTATGATGCCCGCCTGGTCCTGCCATTTCCCCTGACCGTTCCGGCCGACGCCGAGGGCAGCGTCCAGCTCAACCTTCTGGCCGATTATCTGATTTGCGAGGAAATCTGTATTCCGGAGACGGCAGAAGTCAGTCTCACTCTGCCAGTGGGCGGCAGTGATCCGCATGTCGAACATGGCACCCTGATTGGCGAATGGGTGGCCAAGGCTCCGCGTGACTTCGACGGGGAGGCCCGCATCCACACCGCGAGCGCGCCGTGGAAACTCAGCCTGAAAACGGATGGCGGATTTGAAGAGAATGCCGACATCCGATTCTATCCGTTTGCGCATGAAATCAGCCACCCCGCCGACCAACCGCTCAGCTTTGGCAGAGACGGCGCAACGCTCAGCCTGACGCCAGCGGATGCCAGCCTCGATGGAACGCTTGATGGCATCATCGTGGTAGAGACCAAGGACGGCGAGCGCACCGGCTACACGATTTCTGCGGAGCAGGGGGAGGTGTTCGAGAATACGGCCGGAATTGCCGCGCGGCCTGCATATTCAGGTGGCGGAAAAAGCCTGATCGGTCTGGCCCTTGCGGCGGTGCTCGGTGGATTGATCCTCAATCTGATGCCGTGTGTGTTGCCGGTCCTGTCGATCAAGGCAATGGGCATGGTCCATGCCGTCTCTTCGGGCCATCAGAGTGAAGTGCGCAGTCATGGCCTCTGGTACACAGCAGGCGTGTTGCTGTCGTTCGCAGCACTCGCCGCGGCGATCATCGCCATCCGGGAGGCAACCGGTACGGCCAATCTGGGCTTCCAGCTGCAGAACGGCCCGACCGTGGCCGTCCTGACCCTGATCATGTTCGTGATCGGGCTCTGGTTGCTCGGAATGTTCGAGCTCGGCACGTCCATTCAGAATACGGGCAACAGCCTGGCCTCGCGCAGCGGCTCCATGGGTGCATTCTTTACCGGCGTTCTGGCGGCCATTGTTGGCGCGCCCTGCATCGGGCCGTTCCTCGGCGCAGCGCTGGGTGCAGTGCTGGACCGGCCGGCGCTGTCGGTGATGGTCGTCTTTCTGGCAATGGGCTTCGGCCTGGCGCTGCCATACCTGGTGCTCAGCTTCGTGCCGGGCCTGTCGCGCCTGTTGCCAAAGCCTGGCCGCTGGATGGAGACGCTGAAACAATTCTTCGCCTTCCCGATGTTCCTGACGGCGGCAGCGCTGCTCTGGACCCTCGGCGCGGTGTCCGGCCCGGCTGCTGTGGCCTGGACCGTGGCGGGCGGTACATTGATCGCATTCGGAATATGGCTTGCAAAGCGCGGCAGCGGGGCGGTTGCGAAATCCCTCGCGGCCCTCGCCGTGGTCGGCGGCATGGTCTATCCTGCACTGACCGCGAACTCCTCCACCGCAGCGGGGCAGGGCAACGCGCAATATGCCGAGAAGTACGAGACCGAGGACTGGAGCCCGGAGCGCATCGCAGAGCTCACCGCAGAGGGCCGGCCGATCTTCGTGGACTTCACCGCCACCTGGTGCGCCACTTGCCAGCTGAACAAGGCAACCACGCTGAAATCAAAGCCGGTGCAGGAGGCCTTCGCCGCCAATGACGTGGCCTTCCTCGTGGCGGATTTCACCCGCAAGGACCCGGTCATCGCCGAGGAGCTGAAGCGTCGCCAGCGCGCAGGCGTGCCGATGTACCTCTGGTATCCGGCAGGTGCGACAGAGCCGGAAATCCTGCCGGAGATCCTGTCTCAAAAGCTTGTGATTGGACTTGTGACCGCGGAGTGATCATGATCCCTCCAACCCACCCCAATGGAGGATTCCCATCATGATGAGCCGTCGCAATTTCTCGCTTGCCGCTGGCATGGCCGCCGCCGTGGCGCTGACTGCAGGGGCCCTGATCGCCTCCACCGCGCAGGCCGCGCCGGACGATGCCACCACGCTCGCGCCAGACTTCACCGGCGTAACCGCCACGGGAGAGACCGTGTCCCTGTCCGATTTCGCCGGTCAGACCGTGGTGCTTGAATGGACCAATGATGGCTGCCCCTTCGTGAAGAAGCACTATGCCGTGCCACCGGCCAACATGCAGGGCCTGCAGACCGATGCGTCTGAAAGCGACGTTGTCTGGCTGTCCATCGTCTCCTCCGCCCCCGGCAAGCAGGGCCACCGCACGGGCGCTGAATTGCTCGACATGAATGAGGGCCGCGGCGCGACGCCCGCCCATGTCATCATTGACGAGAGCGGCGACATTGGCCGCCTCTACAAGGCCAAGACCACGCCGCACATGTTCGTTATCACCGCCGAGGGCGAGATTGCCTATCAGGGCGCCATTGACGACACGCCATCGGCCCGCGTCTCGGACATCGAAACCTCCACCAATTACGTCTCTGCCGCCATGCAGAGCGTTGCTGCGGGCGAGCCGGTCGAGGTGGCCAGCTCCAAGCCCTATGGCTGTTCGGTAAAATACTAGCTGCGCCCAATCGGGCACATGACGAAACTGTCGCTTGAACTCGGCGGCAATGCGCCCTAGACGCGCTCGCCATGCTTCAGATTGTGCCCGAAACGCCCGAACTCCACGCCGATGCGATCGAAGACCTCTTCGCGCGCACCTTTGGCTCGGGCCATTTTGCCAAGACGGCCGAGCGGCTGCGGGAATATTCCCGCTCCCTGCCAGAGATCAACCGCGTTGCCGTGCTGGACGGCAAGGTGATCGCTGTTTGCCGTGTCTGGCCCCTGAAGATCGGCCCAAACGCTGACCGCGCCCTGTTCTATGGCCCGGTCGCCGTCGGCCCCTCCCACCGGGGCAGCCGCCTTGGCCTGACCGTCACGGGCGAAGCGCTGGAGGCGGGCAAGGCCGCAGGCTGGCCAGCTGCCGTGCTGATCGGCGCGCCGGCCTATTTCGGCGAGATCGGCTTCACCGTCACCCCGAAGAACCAGCTTCTCTTCCCCGGCCCGCAGGACCAGGCCCGTGTCATGGTGAAAGACCTCGCCGGAGACGCCAGCCAGCTTTCCGGCCTCGTCACGGCGGCGTGACCTGATGCGCCGCATCGCGGGCTTCTCTGACGCAAGGGCAGGGGGGCTAGCGTCTGGCCGTAAAGGCAACAGCCACCAGGAACTGAGCAGGGAGGGCCACCGGCCATGGAATTCGATGAGGTCATCAAGACGCGGCGCAGCATTCGCGGATATCTCGACAAGCCGGTGCCGAAGGAGCTGATCCGCGAAATCCTCGAAATCGCCATGCGCGCGCCCACTTCGATGAATTCCCAGCCCTGGAACTTCTACGTCGTCGCGGGCGACGTGCTGGACCGTATCCGCAAGGGCAATGTGGAGCGTAACGTCGCCGGCGTGCCGGACAGCCGCGAGTTTCGCATGGGCCCGCCCTATGCCGGGGTGCACCGGGATCGTCAGGTCGAGATCGCCGTCCAGCTGTTCCAGGCGATGGGCATTGCGCGCGATGACAAGGAAAAGCGCATGGACTGGGTGCTGCGCGGCTTTCGCCAGTTCGATGCGCCGGTCTCCATCGTCATCACCTATGACAAGGCGCTGGCGGGCGGAGACATCCCGCCCTTTGATTGCGGCGGCGTGGTCAATTGCATCGTCAACACGGCCTGGTCACGCGGGCTCGGCTGCGTGATCAATTCGCAGGGCATCATGCAAAGCCCCGTCGTGCGCGAAGAGGCCGGCATTCCGGACGATCAGGTGATTCAGACCTGCGTCGCCATGGGCTGGCCCGACGACACCTTCCCCGCAAACGCCGTCGTCTCAAAACGAAAATCCGTAGACGAAGCAGCGGTATTTCGGGGGTTTTAGTCTCAGCAGCCTTGTTATCTATCTAGGATGTCGTCCTTGTGCTACCTACCGGTGTGCCAGTTCGTTAGGTGTGCGGGATGAGCAACGAGACACAATTTGAAAAGTTGTTGTCTGACGTTCGAGAGACGTTGGATATTGAAGTAAAGGAAACTCTCGACATTGCAGGGGATCCCAATCATCGCGCAGCGTTAGCCAAAGAGATTATTGCGTTGGCTAACCATGGTGGTGGCTTTGTCATTATTGGTTATGAAGAGAAGGAAGACGGTGATTTCGTACCATCGGTAAATCGAAAGCCTTCAATGATGGATTGGTCGACCGATAAAGTCCAATCGATCATTTCTAGGTACGTCGATCCGCATATGCAGTGTTCAGTCACTCAAACGTCAATTCCAAATAGTGAGGACCGGTGCGTTATCATTGCTGTACCGGGAGGTCACAAAGTTCCGGTAAGAGCAAAGTCGGGGTCACCAGACAACAAGACTTTGGTGCCAAATAGGGTGTATGTCAGGCGACCCGGACCAAACAGTGAAGAGCCTCAGTCGACCCATGACTGGGATGAACTATTTTCACAGATCATACGAAACCGCAGAGAAGAGTTGTCAGAGGCTTTCCGATCGATTTTGGAGGGTGTTGTTCCAGTGAGCTCAGCTACCGAGGAGCCGGCAGACGAGGCACTTCAAAAGCACATTGATCAGGCACGTTCTCGTTGGCATGCTCGAACATCAGATTTGCCTGACCGTCACGCAGCAAAGCTGATATATGGCTATTATGATTGCGCATTTCAGATTCTTGGAAATTTTGACATTCCGTCCTTCAAAGAGCTGCGGGAGATAGTTCAGAGTTCAGTGCGAAATCACTCGGGCTGGCCGCCGTTCGTATCCCTAGCGGGTTCAGAGTACGCACCTCAAATAGTCGACGGCTCTCTAGAGTTCTGGAGGGGCCCAAATACTGATGGTGCTGAACATACGCCCGACCATCACGATTTCTGGCGAATATCTCCAGATGGGTTGTTGTTCATACGTCGCGGTTACCCCGAGGATGGGTTCTTCGACGGGATGGAGCAGGGAAAATACTTAGATATCTCTACGCCGACACGAAGAGTTGGCGAAGCGATTATGGAAGCTGCCTATATTGCGAGAGGTCTGGGTGCTTCTAAGGCGAATATAAAGTGTGAAATCCACTATTTTAAGCTTGCTGGCCGCGAGTTGGTTAGTAAAGGAAACACCAATAGGATGCTATTTGACGAGTACAAGAATCGTCAGGATGAGTACAATTCGAAGTCGGTAGTAGCTGTTTCTCAGCTTCCAGGTTCTTTGCCCGAGGTGGTATACAAGTTACTTGCTCCGCTTTATCAGCTATTCGGATTTTTCAGCCTTCCGAAGCGGCTTGTAGAAGAAGAACTTCGGGATCTACTTCGGTACACGCACTAGTTCAGAATGAGTACTGGAATTTGTGCGGACCCGAAGTAATCTTGACTGATGGGCTTTCTGGCGACCGCGTATTAGTTCCCAATCCGTCTGATAAACTCCGCCCCTAGACTTTCTCGTATGAATGGGATGCAGGCATTTGTGGAGCAGGGGCTGGCGGCGGCGCGGACGGCGTTGCAGGGGGTGCGGGCAGAGGCCGGGCTGCATCTGGAGCCGACACACGTGACCAAATGCCTGCGCGCCAGGGTGCGCAGCCGCCTGAAAGCCATTGAAACCATTGTCCGGCGGCTGATCACCTTGATGGCCAGCGCGTTGGAAATTGCGCCGAACGCGCTCGCTGCGCGCGGGCAGGGCGCCCCCGCCGCGCAGCCGGACAGCTTGCCGGATGGCGTGGAAGACGTGACCGACAGTTTCGCGGGGCTTCAGCCGCCCGCCTTTCGCCTGCGCCTCACCGGGCGGGCGGTGTCCGGCCTGATAGATTGGCACCAGGTGTTTGCCGGTTCGGTCAGCGCGTCGGCCCAACCCTCCGGCCCGGTGCTTGCCGCGCCGCTGATTGCACAGATCGTGGCGCTGCACCGTGTGCTGAGTGATCCTGAGCCAGCCGCCCGGCGGCTCGCGCGGCATCTGGCGCAGATGAAGCAAGCGGGCGAAGCGCGCCCCGTCTGCCCGCCCAGCGCGGGCGATTTCCGCCTCGGCGCAGAGCTGGGCAGCGTCTCCACTGCCTTGCCGAGCCTGCTGACCCGCGCGCTGGCCGACTGGCCGGACTCGTCCTGAGTTTTCCGTAGAATTTCATCTGATTACCGGGGCGCTATCCGCGTCTCCGGTCGCTGGCGCTGGCGGCGAGCTCCGCTCTCCTTCGACTTCGCTCTCCTTCGACTTCGCTCAGGATGAGCTAATCTCTTGAGGCGATGTTTTCCTCATTCACCGACTCATCCTGAGCGAAGTCGAAGGATGAAGCGGCCAGGAGCAAAAGCCCGGCGCGTGCGCTTCGGGCCTTCTCGGGGACATCGCAGTGCGATGTCTGGCCCCTCCAAGCCTGAGCGAAGTCGAAGGATGAAGCGGCCAGGAAACCAGTGACCCTACTTGCCCTCAAAGAAGGAATAGACCGCATCTTCCGGATGGCTCGCGCCAATTGGCGTGCGCGGGCCGAAGCGCTCGGCCTCGCTGCCCGGCGGCAGCGGCATTTCCTCGGTCCAGTCGAACACGACCAGCCGGTTCAGGATGCGCCATTCGCCGTCGCGCTTCACGAACCAGTCGAGATAGCGGCCCTTCATATCCCATTGCTGCATCTGCCGGTCCGCGCCCGGCTGGCGTTGGAAGGCAGAGAAATAGCTCTCCACCGCCGCGCCGCCCTCGCGAAATTCGATCAGGATATTGTGGATCTGGTGAATGCCGCGCTCGATATAGGGAAGGGTCTTCATCGCCCAGTCGACAAAGCCGGATGCGCTGCCCTGATACGGCCCATGATGGTCCGTGCCGTCGGGCCAATAGGCAGAGCGGAGCATCGCCTCATCGGCCCGGTCAATGCCGCGCGCATAGCGAAACAGGCAATCGCGAATCGCCTCGCGCGCCCATAATTCCTCGATCTTCTGTTCCAGCGTCAGCTCGGCCATCTTGGCGCTCCCTTTGTTCCTGTACGGTTTTATCTGTATCCCTACCGGCCCTCACGCCGCCAGGCCAGCAGCAACAGGCCGATCAGGAACGCCGCCGCGATCAGCCCCGGAAGCAACGGCTGGCTGCTGGAAGACCGAACAGCGTAAGCGCCGCGTTCTCTCAGGCCCAGCCAGTTGCCGCCCGCTGAATTTCCCCGCGCGCCGGTTCGGCGAATGTCCGGCAGATTCGTGCCGCTCTCGTTCAGGCGAAACACGCCGCCGCCAGTTGCATCCGCCATCGGCGCCAGAACTTCGGTCGAGGACTGAAGATCGGCATATTCCTTCGGGTTCGCCGGTCCGTTCAGCGCAACAGCTTCCAGCCCGCCCGCTTCGGCGCGGTAAAGCCCCAGCTGGTCAATCGGCGCCTCGGCCACGAATTGCCCCGGCGCCTGCTGACGCCATTGCGGCTCAAGGAAACTGCCCTCCGGCGTCTCGACCAGAAGCGGCGGCGCGGTATCCAGCAAGGTGCGCAGCTCCACGCGCGCTGTATCGCCCTCCGCAACGAGGCTCAGCTTGCGCTCTTCCAGTTCGGGCTCTTTCATCATCCAGTGCACGATCCGCCGGATCAGTTCGGCAAACGGCCCGCCCCCATCATGCCCGCGCGCCCACAGCCAGATCTGGTCCGTCATCAGCATGCCGACCCGGCCATCGCCCACGCGGTCAACGATTAGCACCGGCTTTCCGCGCGGTCCGTTCATCAGTACATCTCCGGCCTGTGCCTCGGCATCGATATAGCGCATCCAGCCGCCCCATTCGCGGCCATCCAACGGCATCGTCACCGCATGCCGCTTGCCCGGTTCGGTCAGTTCCGGCGTGTATTCGCCGGTATAGATATCCCCTGTCGGCGTGGCCGGAAGCACAGAGGCGAGCGGCGATCGGGCAAGACTTCCCGGCCCGGCAAATGGCTCGCCCGCCGCAATCAGCAGCGCGCCACCATCCGTCACGTATCTGGCCATGTTTGCGAGGTAGGACTGGGTGATCACGCCGCGCCGCTCATATTGGTCGAAGATGATGAGGTCGAATTCTTCCAACTTGTCCTCGAACAATTCCTCTGTCGGGAATGCGATCAGGGCAAGCTCTTCCGTCGGCGTATAATCCAGCTTGTAGGGCGGGCGGAGAATCGTGAAGTGGACGAGATCTACGGACGGGTCGGATTTGAGCAGGTCCCGCCAAACGCGCCCGGCCTGGTTCGGCTTGCCGGTCACCAGGAGAACTCGCAACCGGTCGCGGACGCCAGAAAGTGTCGCTGCCGTGCGATTGTTCGCAAGCGTCAATTCTTCGCGTCCCGGCGGGGTTTCCACGACGATGACGTTTTCGCCGCGCCGCTCAATTTCCATCGGCACGGTCGTGTCTTCGCCCGGTGTCACATCCATCCGGCGCGGCATTCCGCCATTGATGGACAGCTCGATCTGGACCGGGCGTCCCTCCGGCATGCCGGGATCATCGACGCGGATAACCAGTTCTGCCATTTCGCCGACAATGCCGAAATCCGGAGCATCCACAATGGACACGCGCCGGTCGCCCCGGTTTGGATCGCCTACGATCAGGCCATGCAATGGGCCGATATGCCGTTCATCCGAGTCCTGATCCGGCAAATCATGAATTTGACCATCCGTGATCAGGATGGCCCCGGCAATGCGATCACGTGGAACATCGGCCATGAGACCTTCCAGCGCGCCGTAGAGATGGGTGCCATCGGCGCCTGGATCACTTTCCATCACGCGTACTTCGAGGCTCGGGTCCGTCTCAAGTTCAGCGGTCAGCGCCGCATAGGCTGCGGTGGCAGCTGTCTCGCGCGCGCCAAATTCCATGCTTTCGGACCGGTCGAGGATCACCGCCGCAACCGAGGGAAGGGGTTCTCTTTCCTCTTTTACCAGCGACGGGTTCGAGAGGGCCGCGGCCACCAGGGTCAGGGCCAGTCCGCGGGTCAGCCATGCGCGGCCTCGCAAGATGGCATAGGCAATCCAGGCGAGCGCCGCGATGGCAACAATCGCCCAGAGGATTGGCCAGCCAAGGAAGGGCTCGAAGCCGAGACGGGTCGCATCAATCATCACGGGCCCCCATCCAGAATGCGGCTGGGTAATTCAACGGGCTCGTCATCAGGTTCTTCACCATCCCCCAGCCGTTCCAGCAAGGCGGGTATGTGAACCTGATCATCCTTGTAGCTGCCGGTCAGGACATACATGACGAGGTTCACGCCAAAGCGGCGGGACATTTCCCTTTGCTCTGCGCCGCCGTCTACGGAGTAAAGATCGCGCCCCTGCGCATCGACCGCCCATGCGGATGCCCAGTCAGCATCTCCGATGATCAGCCGTGAAACGCCGTCGCCGCGCGGAGCGCTTGCGTCACCGGCCTGCTCGATCCAGAGGCTGCGCTGGGCATACCGGCCGGGAAAGTCGTTCAGCAAGTAGAAGCTGCGAGTCAGGACATGATTCTCGCCCACTGTTTGCAGGGGCGGCGCATCAAGGCCTTCGAACAAGGTTTCAAGTCTGCTGACATCGGTCTGTGAACCGATGGTCCCGCCCGCGCGGGTGTCGATCACCAGAGCGCCCCCGGAGCGGAGATAGGTGTTGAGATTTGCAATTGCTGTTTCTGACAGGGGGGGCATGGACTCCGGTACGTTGAAGTAGATCAGCGGGTAGAGTTCAAGCGAATCCGTTTCCAGATTTACACCACGTGGGTCGGCGGGCTCAACCGAGGTACGCATCCGCAATATGCTGGTCAAACCGGACAGCCCGGCTTCGGTTCGACGGTTCAGGTCACCGTCAGGGGTCTCGACAAAGGCCAGCCGCATTTCCAGCGCTGCGTCGATTTCCTTCTGCGTTGAATTGCCTGTAGACGGCAGACGAATGACGTCCGGACTCGTATCAACACGGCGATAGGTTCCATCGGGCAGCAGCTCGTACTGGTAGGGCTGGGCCACGGCGTCCGGGCCGGGCAGGGCGACCATCGCTCCTCCGATCAGGATGCAGGCGGTCGCGGCGCTCCGTCCGAAGCGGCGGAGTCTTCCAGCAACGAACAGGGCGATGAACAGGTCAAGTGCCAGCAATAATGCCGCCAGAGTCAGCAGCGGTCCGGCCAGTCGCAGCGAGCGCGCCTCTGCATCGCCGAGCAGGCGCGCCGATAGCGGCCATTCGGCAATCAGTCTTGGGCGCTGCCCTGCGCCAGCATTCAGTGCGCGGGTTCCGGCAGGCCCCCGATAAAGACCGGGCGGGTGGGATTCCGACAATACCGTCTCCGCGAAATCAACGGCTTTCAATGGCGCAGCATTCGGTCCGGCAGCGGACAAGCGGCCATACCCGTCCAGGGTCAGGTATGGCGTATACGCGCCTTCCGCGTCGCCCACCGCTTCGCCGCGCCCAGCGGCAATGGACCGGCGCAGCATCTGCGAGAAGGTGCCGGAATAGGCAAGGTCTGCCCAGTCCGGCCCAGCGGTGGTGTGAAACAGGATCAGCGTGCCATTGCCGCGCGTGTCGGCGGTGACAAGCGGCGAGCCATCTGCGAGTCGCGCCCAGGTCTTGGATGCAAGTTCCGGTCCCGGACGGGCGAGAACCTGTTGTTTGATGCGCACATCGCCCGGCACGGAAAGGCCGGCAAAGGGAGAGGCTTCAGGAAAAGACGCCATGGCCTGGGGCTCGTCCCAGGCGAGCGCGCCGCCGAGCGCGCGCGATGACCTGCGTAACGCTACTGGCAAGAGGTCATCTCCCTGCGCGGCGAGCCGCGGACCGGCAAAGCGGATCAGCGCGCCGCCGTTTTCCACCCATGTATTCAGCAGTTCGGCATCCTGCGGCAGGATCTGGCCGACATCACTCATGATAATCGCATCGGGGGAGGCGGCGACGAGGTTTTCGATGCTGCCCTCGGATATGGTCGCGAAGGGCTCCAGCGCCTTGCGGATATAATGCATGTCGGACAGCAGCGGTTGAGCAGACGCGCCCGCATCGACCAGACCAACCCTGCGGGAGCGGTCCGCCGAATCCCAGAGCCAGACCGTGCCCGCGCCCTGTTGCCCGGTGACATTGAACCGAGCCACTCGCGCCAGCGCTGCAGCAGGGATCGTGAACTCTGCGACGGCTTCGCTCTGCCCATCGGCAAAGTCCAGGGGAGCGGTGGCAAGGGCCGAGCCGTCAATGGTCAGGGCAGAAACATAGCCCGTTGTTACGCCGCGGGCGTCTGCGCGCCTCGCTGTAACAGAGACCGAATCTGTCTGGGACCGGATGCTGGAAATCACGACGGGCCCTGTCGGCGCAGCAGCATAGACGGTCAGCGGCGCAATGCTGGAGAGCTCCTGCGCGAAGCGCTGTCCGTTGCGTCCTTCCAGACCATCGCTGGCCCAGAAGATGCGGTCGGGCGTAAAGGTGGAATCGCGCAGTCGTGCCAATGCATCAGCGCGGTCTGGTGCCCAGGCCTGCGGACGCAGGGAAGCGAGGCGTTTGGCCATGTCCGCGCGGGAAATACGTTCGGCCGGGTCGGGATTGAATTGCTGCGGCGCGGTCAGCAACAGGTGAACCGGCGCGTCGCGGTTTCCGCTGTCCAGCGTGGCGGTCGCGGCATTGATCAGGTCCGGCCAACGCGGCGCAGAAGACCAGCCATTATCCACGACAATGAGAAGGCTTCCGGTGCCCTCTGCCGTTTCCGTCTGTGCGCCCGGTGCATAGACCGGTTGCGATAGTCCAAGGATCGCAGCGGCGACTGCCAGTGTGCGGATCAGCCAGACCCACCAAGGCGTGCGCGCCGGGGTTTCTTCCTGCGGTTCGATCCCGTCCAGCAATTGCATCGACGGCAATTCGGCATGGCGCGGGGCAGGTGGCGTCGCGCGCAGGATCCACCAGATCAGCGGCAGCGCGGCGAGCGCGGCAAGCGCCCAGGGCGCACCGAGCAGGAATGGGCCGAGCGCCGTCATGATTTCGCTCCGAAGGTTTCGATCTGTGCTTTCAGGCGCGCGGCACCCTCCAGCGAGGATTGCCCGACAGTATGCGTCACCAGTCTCCAGCCGAATTGGGTGGCCAGTTTCCTCAGCCCGTCGCGCTGTTCGGAGAAGCGGCGCAGGTAGGTGTCTCGCATGGTTTCGGCGCGGCCCAGAATGCGGTCGATGCCCGTGCCCGGCCGGCTCAGTTTCGTGCGGCCCTCAAAGGGAAAGTCCTCTTCGATCGGCGCGGACACGGCCAGCAGAACGCCTTCCGGGCATTTAGCCGCCAGCGGCGCAAGCCTTACCTGCCATTCCGTAAGCGGAGCGTAGAAGTCTGACGCCAGCACCAGCGTCGCGGCGGAGCGTGGGGGAGAAGGGAATTGCCCATTCGTGCCGCGCTCGAGATCTTCGGCAAGTCGCGCAACGGCCTTCTTGCCAAAACTGGCAGACCGGCCTGCGCCCAGCATGCCGATCCGCTCGCCATCCTTTGACATCAGAATGCCCAGTGTCAGCATCAGAAGCTGTGCTTCCTCGGCCTTGGTCCGCAGGTCGCCTTCGCCCTTCCAGCGAAAGCCCGCCGCATCATCGCACCAAAACAGCACCGTGCGCGCGGTTTCCAATTCTGTTTCGCGTACGAACAATTCATTGCCCTTGGCCGAGCGGCGCCAGTCGACCCGGTCTGCGGCGTCTTCCTGTGCGTAGCGACGATATTGCCAGAAATGCTCGCCGGTGCCCGGCCGCCTGCGCCCGGCCGAGCCGATATGCGCAGCCTCGCTTGCCTCGGCCTTGAAGTTCAGGCCGGGCAATTGCCGGGCAAGGCTCTCGGCCTCAGCGCGAAGGTCGGCGGCAGGTGTCATGCAGATACCGCTTTCCCGCATGCGATTGCGTCAGTGGCGAGTGTGCGCATCGGCGTGCCGGTGGCTTCGGCTTCAGCAAGTGCGACATTGGCCGCGTCCGAATAGGCGTGCATGAGTACGGATGTACGCTGAGCAAGTTCGTCTTTGTCTATCGCATCGTCTCGCAACAATTCGTTCTGACTGGCTATCACGGCTTTTCGTAGTTCTGTGCTGTCTTTATCGGCGGCATCCTGAAGCATCGCGATTGCTGCCATATGTGTGATCAGGCAGGAATCGAAATTTGTAGATGCAGCCGATGGGGCTTGCTGCGAACAGGCCATAAGGCACGCAGCCATGAGGGCGAGGCTGGATACGTGTTGAAGTTCGCGGGCAGGTGTCATTCCGGGAGCGCTAGCCAACATTCCGGGCAAGGTCATTGATCAGATCGGTCAGGTTCGGCGCTTCGCCCGTCGGGTCATAGCGCATGGCCATCCGGTGGCCGAGGCAGGGTTCGGCCAGCGCCTCGACATCCTCGATGCTGGGTGCAAGACGGCCGCGCAGCAGCGCGCGGCTCCGCGCCGCCAGCATCAGGGCCTGGCCCGCGCGTGGGGATGGGCCCCAGTCGACAAGCCGCTTCACGCGCTCGTCACTCGTCTGTTCCGGTCGGGCATCCCGCACCAGCGCCAGGATCGTCGACACGATCTTCTCGCCTACCGGCATCCGCCGCACGAGGCTTTGCAATGCGATCAGGCGCTCTGCATCCAGCGCCGGGCGGACGATATTGTCCTCGCCCGTTGTGGTTTCGATCAGGATGCGGCGCTCCGTATCGAGATCCGGATACTGGACATCAATCTTCAGCAGGAACCGGTCAAGCTGCGCTTCGGGCAGGGGATAGGTGCCTTCCTGCTCAATCGGGTTCTGCGTCGCCAGCACATGGAAGGGCGCGGGCAAATCATGGCGCACGCCAGCGACGGTCACATGCCGCTCCTGCATGGCCTGCAAAAGCGCAGACTGGGTGCGCGGGCTGGCGCGGTTGATTTCGTCTGCCATCAGCAGCTGGGTGAAGATCGGCCCTTTGAGGAAGCGGAAGGTGCGCTGCCCACTCGGGCTCTCGTCCAGCACTTCCGAGCCGATGATGTCTGACGGCATCAGATCCGGCGTGAACTGGATGCGCTGATTGGCCAGGCCCAGCGCCGTGCCCATCGCTTCCACAAGGCGTGTCTTGGCCAGGCCCGGCGCGCCGATCAGCAGGGCATGCCCCCCGGCCAGAACGGCGGCGAGCGACAATTCCACCACGCGGTCCTGCCCGAACACTGCCTTCGCAATTTCGGCTTTTACCTGCGCCAGCGTCTCTGCGGCGGCTTCGGCTTCGGCCACGATTGCATCACTTACCTGTTCAGTATCGGCCATCAAAAGGGCGCCTCCGGCTTTTCGTCCTGAATAAACAAACCTATGTCTAAGGCCGGATCATGGCGGAGCAAAATGTGAATTCCAGTGCCACAACCACAATCAGTCTCGAAGAGACGCTTAAAGCGATCCTTCCCGATGGCAAGGTAGAGGGCAAGCTGCCCCCCGTCCATTTGTGGAATCCGGACCGCACGGCAGACATCGACATGGAAATCCGCGCCGATGGCAGCTGGTGGCATGGGGGCGGCCGTATCAATCGCGAAAAGCTGGTGAAGCTGTTTTCCCGCATTCTAAGACAGGATCCCGACGGCAAGATCTGGCTCGTCACGCCCTACGAAAAAGTGATCGTCCATGTCGAAGACGCGCCGTTCACCGCTGTGCGGGTCGAACGGGCAGGGGAGCCCGGACCGCAACAGACGCTGGCCTTCGTGACCAATCTGGGCGATGTCACCCTGGCAGGGCCGGATGCGCCGCTGCGGATTGAAACCGACCCGGAAACCGGAGAGCCTTCGCCCTATGTCCTCGTGCGCGGACAGCTTGAAGCCAAACTCACGCGACCGGTCTTCTACGAACTCGCCGAACTGGCAGAGCCCGCGCCGGATGGCAGCGATACCTTCGGCGTGTGGAGTCAGGGCAGCTTCTTTCCACTTGGATCAGCAGGCTGACGCGGCATGAGCTGGAACGGGCTCGACGATTTCCTGACGCGCGTCAGTGACCGGCTGGACCCGCCGCGCGGGGAAGCGCAGCTCACCGAATATGGCGATATGGAGTTCCTGACGCCTGAGGATCTGGGCCTCATCCGGCCTGCGGCTGTGCTGATCGGGGTTATCCCGCGCAAATCCGGCCCGACCGCCTTGCTGACCCTGCGCCCGGATACGATGGCTACGCATGCCGGTCAGGTGGCCTTTCCGGGCGGCAAGATCGATCCGGTCGATGTGGATGAGGTCGCTGCGGCGCTGCGCGAAGCCGAGGAAGAGGTGGGTGTGCGCCCGTCAGATGTGGACGTGCTCGGCCGCGGCGCGCCCTATGTCACCGGGACGCGCTTTCGTATCACGCCGGTCGTGGGCCTGCTGCCATCCGACTTCGAGCCGACACCAGACCCGACAGAAGTGGCAGACGTGTTTGAAACTCCGCTCGATTTCCTGATGAACATTGCCAATCATCAGGTCGGCAGAGCGGTTTATCGGGGCAAGGAACGCCAGTTCTACGAGATGCCGCATGGCGGGTTTCGCATCTGGGGCGTGACGGCAGGAATCATCCGCAAGCTCTACCATACCGTCTATGATGATTGATCGGTGCGGCATTTAGGGTTTTGCTCGGTCCGGCAACGCCTTATCTAGAATAAACAAACCGGAGGGCAGTCTACATTGGCCGGACGCATCGTCTTTGAGCTTTTCATCTTTTCGATCCCGTTCATCGTGTTCGGGCTGTATCTGCTGGCAACGTCCAATGCCCAGCAGGAGGGCAAGCGGAAATGGCCGATTAATATCCTGTTCCTGTGCGGTATCGGTTTGGCGACGGTTGCGTGGTTCGTGCTGATCCTGCTGGAGCCCAAGGAGCGCGACATCTGCCATGAGCCTGCACGGCTGGAGAATGGCAAACTGATTCCTGCGCGCGATTACCCTTGCGAACACGACGTGCGGAATGTCGGCATTCCGCTGGAGCGCGATGGCGTGAGATCTGCGCGCGGGGCAACCGGCCCCGGAACCGAGATCCATGATGCCGGGGAAATCCGCGCGACGGCCCCGAACACCGAAGATGCGACGCGCCCCGACGAGGAGCCTACCATTATCGCGCCGGATCCGGACGCCGAGACGCCGGATATTGTGCGGCCGGATGATGACGCAAACTGAGCGCCTGTCTGCGGAATGGCTGGACTGGCCGGGCACGCGCGCGGTCATGGCGGCGCTGGAAGCGGCGAAACCGGGCGGATCTCGCTTTGTGGGTGGATGCGTCCGCAATCAGCTGCGCGGCGCGAAAGTTGACGACATCGACATCGCCACACAGTTGGAACCGGGCGCGACAAAGGCTGCACTGGAAGCGGCAGGGATTCGCGCCATCCCGACGGGGATCGAGCACGGCACCATTACCGCGATACATGACGGCCGCCCCTTCGAGATCACCAGTCTGCGTCGGGATGTCGAGACCGATGGCCGCCGTGCGGTGGTCGCCTTCACACAGGACTGGGCCGAGGATGCCGAGCGCCGCGACTTCCGGCTGAATGCGATCTATGCCAGCCCCGATGGCCAGCTTCATGAAGTTGTGCCGGGCTCGATTGCCGACGCTATAAAGGGCCGCGTGATCTTCATTGGTGATGCCGACCAGCGCCTGCGTGAAGACTATCTGCGCATCTTGCGCTTCTTCCGCTTCAATGCCTGGTATGGGGCCGGGATGGATGCAGACGGCCTCGCGGCCTGTGAGCGCCAGAAAGAGGGCCTCACGAGAATTGCGGCCGAACGGATCTGGAAAGAGCTGAAGCGCTTGATGGAAGCGCCGGGCCCGTCAGAGGCCCTGCTCGCAATGGATGAGACCGGCATTCTGGATATTGTATTGCCGGGCGCGACAGCGTCTGAAACGCCATCACTCGTCGCGGTAGAGCAGGGGGCCAGGCTGGAGCCTGATCCGTTGCAGCGGCTGATGGCGATGACGCCCCGCCGCGTGCGCGATGTGCGACAGATGACGACCCATCTCAGACTGTCAAATGCAGAGGCCGACCGCCTCACCGCCTGGGCGGACCCGGCACTGGCTCATGTCCTCGGCGCAGATGCGCAGGCGCTGCGGCAGATGTTTTACCGGCATGGGCCAGAGGCGGTGGAAGATCGCGCCTTGATCGAAGCTGCGCAGCTGTCGCAGGGCGAGGCGTTTCAGGCGGTGCGCCGGGCTGCTGCTGACTGGGCCCGGCCGGAGTTTCCACTCGGCGGTAATGATGCGCTGGCGGCAGGCCTGAAAGGGCCCGAGATTGGTGCGTGCTTGCGGTCGCTGGAGGCGGACTGGGTCGCCTCTGACTTCACCCTGACGCGGGGCGAATTGCTGGCGCGCCTCAGTTCGCGAACAGGATGAAGCCGTTCAGATAGCCCGCAAAGCTGATCCAGATGAGATACGGGATCTGCAGCAGCGCGGCGAGCGGCGCAAATCTCCAGAAATCCTGCATCATGGCGACAATCAACAGCCAGAGCGCCACGAGTATTCCGAGCGCCAGCAGCAGATCATTCAAGCCGAAGAATGCAAAGCTCCAGGCGGCATTGAACACAAGCATCGCATAGTACAGCCCAAGTGGGCTGATAGCGCGTTCAAACGAGCCCGCCCGATCCAGCACGATCAAGGCGCCGGCTGCCATCAGGATGAACAGGACCGGCCAAACCAGTCCGAAAACGATATCAGGTGGCGTCAGGAAGGGCTTGTTGAGCGCGTTGTACCAGGGGTCTGAACTTCCCCCCGAAATCACTGCTCCTGCTGCGGCGGTTGTTGCCGTCGCTAGCAGGAGCAGTATCCCTGCCCCCCAGGGAAAGGCTTTCGCGTTCGGGACCATTGACCATGATCATACTCCGAAACGAAGCGTCCGTCATTTCCGAGACGTTAATCGGCGCGGCAATGCCTTGATCCTGATCAGGTTTTCACACCGCTGCCCAAAAAGCGGACGCGCTGGCCGGATTTAGTCGTCTTCCCGATCCAGTATGTCGCCCGGTTTGCAGTCCAGAACGGCGCAGATCTTGTCCAGGGTTTCAAACCGGACTCCCTTCACATGGCCCTGTCGCAGTTGCGACAGGTTCTGCTCTGAAATGCCAATCTCTGCAGCAAGCTCCTTGGACTTCATCTTGCGCAGGGCGAGCATCACATCGAGGCGGACAATGATGGCCATCAGATGAATTGCTCGTTTTCCTGGGCGATGTCTGTCGCCTGAGTGAGAACCTGTCCGATCACCATGATAATGGCCCCAATCATGAGCAGGATCAGCTCCTTGGAATTGATGGCAATGGTCAGGGCGCGTTTGTCCTCGCCATTGTCATAAGTGATGGCCAGAACCATCAGTGTCGGCAGGACGAGCTGGATGGCAGCGAACACGAACACCATGATCCCCAGGAACCGCACAGCGCGTACTGCAGCGGGTGCGAAAACGACGCCTTTCTGGAACACGCCGAACACGCGCGCGGCGCCCAGCGCGATCAGCGCCAGGCTGAAATAGCCGACTGCGGACAAGGACTGCAGCATCAGCTTCTTGCCGGAGGTGTAGGTCACATCATCGCGCACCTGCGGCTGAAGTCCGGCCCAGATCGCATCCGTCATGGCGGCAGTAATGTCTGCGGCGAAATAGGTGACCACGATCATCGCGACGACAGCGAGAGACAGCCATTTCAGGATCCTGCAGGTCATGCGTGTGCGATCAGGCAACAAGTTGCGAGGGCTCATATTTCATCCTTGCCAATCAATAATTCATGTTTTACGTGAATTTCTTCTTGAGGAAAGGTATCTCGATGTTTGTTTCCGCTGCAAGGGTTTTGCTCACAACGGGCCTTATTGGTCTGATCCCGGCCTGTGTGAGCGTGCCCGTTACCAGCCTGCCCAGACTGGCGGCGATGGACCCTGTCTCGATGGATGCGAACCAGATCGAGGTTGCCGTTCGCGCGCCGGATGATTTCGACCTGCCAGAAGATGGCGCCACGCTGGTGCTGACGGTTTGGCAGGAAGAAGGGGATGAGACGCGCGAGGAATTGTTTCACCTGCAGCCTGTCCCCGGCAGCCCGACAAAATTCCTGACACAGCGCACCAAGGCAGGGTTCTCTATTCACCGGATGCGCGTCGACCCCAAGGATGCCCCGCGCATGGATGAGTTTCGTGCCCACATGCTCAGCCTGAAGGAAACGCCCGGACAGAAAAGCCTGTCGGTCAGCGTCACCACGCGCCCCTGCCTGAGGCCGGGCGCAAACCCGTTCAAGGATCCCCGCATCGCCATCTATCTGCGACCGACGCAGGAAGAAGACTATTTTACGCTTGTGAAGGAACGCAGCGTCCCCATCGAATTGCCGGGCGGTGACGCCCGCTATTGCGAAACGGGCTGACGCGCTAAGGCCATTTTACGACAGGTGGCATGGAGGAGAGGATGCTCGTCACATTGCCGCCAGTCTTGAGGCCGAACGTCGTGCCGCGATCATAGAGCAGATTGAACTCCACATAGCGGCCGCGCTGGATCAGCTGTTCTTCGCGCTGTGCCTCGCTCCACGTCTCGTTCATGCGGCGCGCCACCAGTCGCGGGTAGATGTCCGCGAATTGTGAGCCGACCTGTTGTGTGAAGGCGAAATCAGCGTCCCAGTCGCCCGAATTGAAGCGGTCGTAGAAAATACCACCCGTGCCGCGCGGTTCATCGCGATGCGGCAGGTGGAAATAGGTGTCGCAGGTTTCTTTCATCTGCGCGTAATCGGCGGCCTCGTGCGTGTCGCAGGCTGCCTTCATGGCGGCGTGGAAGTCGACACTGTCCTCAAAGGCCTGATCGCGCTGGTAGTCGAGCAGGGGATTGAGGTCTCCGCCGCCTCCGAACCAGGACTGGCTGGTCACCAGCATGCGCGTATTCATGTGTGCAGCGGGCACTTTCGGATTGCGCGGATGGGCGATGAGAGAAATGCCCGACGCCCAGAAGCGACCCTCAGACTGATCCGCACCGGGGATCTGCGCTGCAAACGCTTCGGAGAAGGTGCCATAGACTTCAGAAAAGTGGACGCCGACCTTCTCGAACACTTTCCCGCGCATCAGACCCATACGGCCCCCGCCAAGATCTTCGCTGCCATCGCCGCGTTTCCACTCGGTCAGCTCAAACCGGCCGGGTGCGCCGGAATAGAGCGGGCGGTCTGCGGCGTCTTCGAGCGCTTCGAATCGGGCGCAAATGTCGGCCTGCAGGGATCTGAACCACTCGCGGGCGCGGGATTTCTGGGTGTCGAGATTGCCGTCTGTCATGGTGCGACACATGGCGCGAGGCGTGCGACTCTTGCAAGCGCCCTGTTGTCACAGGCTTAAAGTCAGGATAACGCGCAGACATTAGAAGTTTATGGGGAGGCAACCGCGCCCACTTGCCGCAATGTGCAATGGGGCAGGCTCCTGTATTACGGGCCCAAATTTCTGCCTTCGCAAGGGACGGGATAAGCGTGACTGATACACCCTCACACGACCACGGCGAGACGATCGATGATGATCGCCGCAATTTCATTCATATCGCCACGGGTGCAGCTGCCTTTGGTGGTGCTGCCATGTTTGCCTGGGCCGCTGTAGACCAGTGGAACCCGGCTGCGGACACCAAGGCGGCTTCGGCACTGGATGTCGACGTCTCCAAGATCCCGCTGGGCGGCGAGATTCGCGTTCTGATCGGCGGCAAGCCGTTCTTCGTGCGTCACCGTACGGCGGCTGAGATCGCAGCTGCGGACTCCGTGAATGTCGCAACGCTGCGTGACCCGCAGACGGATGACGAGCGCCTGCGCCCCAAGGGCGATGGATCGCTGAACCCGGCCATTCTGGTCACGTCCGGCTCCTGTACGCACCTCGGCTGTGTCCCGGTCGGTCCTGCGCAGGGCAACACAGGTGATTTCGGTGGCTGGTACTGCCCATGCCACGGCTCGCACTACGATACGTCTGGCCGCATCCGCAAAGGCCCGGCCCCTACAAACCTCCCGGTTCCGGACTACAAATATGTGTCCGATTCCGTGATCAATATTTCGCTTTAAGGGAAGGATACCGCAGATGAGTGGACACGAATCCTCCTACACGCCGACCAACGCCTTCACGAAATGGCTTGATACGCGTCTGCCGATTGTCCGGTTTGCCCAGGACACGGCCATCAATTTCCCGACGCCGAAGAATTTGAACTACTGGTACACGTTTGGCGGCATCCTCGCCGTCTGTCTCGTCGTCCAGATCGTTACCGGCATCATTCTGGCCATGCACTACGAAGCCAGCGTCGATGGCGCGTTCGCCTCGGTCGAGCGCATCATGCGCGACGTGCCTTATGGCTGGCTGCTGCGTTACATCCACGCAAACGGCGCCTCCATGTTCTTCTTGGCGGTCTACCTGCACATGTTCCGCGGGCTCTATTACGGCTCCTACAAGGCGCCGCGCGAGGTCCTGTGGATTCTCGGCTGTGTGATCTACCTGCTGATGATGGCGACCGCGTTCCTTGGCTACATGCTGCCTTGGGGGCAGATGTCCTATCACGGTGCCAACGTGATCACCTCGCTGTTCGGCGCGATCCCGCTGGTAGGTGAAAGCCTCCAGACATGGATCCTTGGCGGACCGTCCATCGGTAACCAGACGCTGCAGCGCTTCTTCTCGCTGCACTATCTGCTGCCCTTCATGATCGCCGGCGCAGTCATCCTGCACGTCTGGGCGCTTCACGTGCCGGGCAACAACAACCCGACTGGCGTTGAAGTACAGGATGTTGCGAAAGACACTGTGCCGTTCCACCCGTACTATACGGTGAAGGACGCCTTCGCGATCGTGATCTTCCTGATCATGTTTGCTGTCTTCGTGTTCTACGCCCCGAACGTTCTGGGCCATGCTGACAACTATATCGAAGCCAACCCGCTGGTGACGCCTGCGCACATCGTGCCGGAATGGTACCTGCTGCCATTCTACGCCATCCTGCGCGCCATCACCTTCGACCTCGGCCCGATCCCGGCCAAGCTGCTCGGCGTGATCTTCATGTTTGCGGCCATCGCGGTCCTGTTCATCCTGCCTTGGCTCGACACGTCGAAAGTGAAGTCCATGCGCTACCGTCCGGTAGCCAAGCAGTTCTTCTTCGGCTTTGTCGCCGTCTGCCTGCTGCTCGGCTGGTGTGGCGCGGCCAACCCGGATGATCCGGTGATCCCGGCGCTGCAGGGCGATCCGAAACTGGTGGTCAGCTACACGGCTGATGGCCAGGAAGCGACCAGCGAATACAAGGGCGGCGGCGAAGCCTATGTCGACGCGAAACGGTTCATGGAAAGCCTTCCGGCCGACTCGAACCCGTCATTGGCAGCTGTGCCGGCACCGACATTCATGTTCCGCCACTTCTCGCTGATCCTGACCTTCTGCTATTTCGGCTTCTTCTTCCTTCTGTTCTTCCTCGGCCTGACCGAGAAGCCGAAGGAACTGCCGGAATCCATCCATAAATCCGTGCTGAAACGCGAAAAAGCGTCGGCGTCGGCCGTACCGGCTGAATAGGGAGCTTTGGGGATAATCATGAAAGCGTTCCGCATTCTCACCGCCGGTCTTGCCGGCCTCATGATCGCCGCATCAGCTCACGCTGCCGGTGGTGCCGCTCACCCGCACGCTCCGGAAGAGGGCTGGCCCTTTGAAGGCGTAACCGGTCAGTTCGACCAGGCTTCGCTGCAGCGCGGGTATCAGGTCTATCAGGAAGTCTGCTCGTCCTGTCACTCGATGAAGCTGCTCAGCTATCGCAATCTCGGCGATCCGGGTGGCCCGTTCTACGACCCGGACTATCCGAACCCGAACGACAACCCGTTTGTGAAGGCGCTTGCCGCGCAGAACGAAATCCTCAGCCCGACCCCGAACGAGGCCGGTGACTATGATTTCCGCCCGGCAACGCCAGCTGACCGGTTCCGCAGCCCGTATCCGAACGACAATGCGGCCCGCGCGGCCAATGGCGGCGCCGTTCCGCCGGATCTGTCAGTCATCACGAAAGCCCGCCACGGCGGCGCGTCCTATGTTTACAGCCTGCTGGCTGGATATCCGGACGACGAAGTCTTCAAGGAGCGCGTGGTCACCGAGGCGACCGACGACGCCCCGGCTGAAGTCCAGACCGTGATCGATACGTCCAAGCTGCACATTGGCCACGGCGATGATCATCACTATGAAGGCTACCTGATCCAGAATGTCGGCCAGTACTACAACCCGTACATGCCGGGCGACACGGTGCCACAATTCGAAGGCGACCCACGCCACGCGCCTCCGGGCGGCTTCCTGGCCATGCCACCACAGCTGGTTCCGGGCCGCGTCGAGTATAGCGACGGCACCGAAGCCACGATCGAACAGATGTCCTATGACGTTGCGCAATTCCTGGCTTGGGCCGGTGAGCCAAAGCAAGGCAACCGCCGGTCGCTGGGCCTGGCCGTGATGGTTTATCTCGGCATTCTCGCGATCCTGCTCTGGTTCTCCTACAAGCGTATCTGGCGCAACGTAGAGCACTAGGCTGCTGACGCTTCTTTGAATTGACGACCCCGCCCCTGGCTGATCCAAGGGCGGGGTTTTCGATTCTGGGAGTGATAGATGAGCAAATGGACCCTCGGCATTATCGGCGGCTCCGGCCTGTATGAGATTGATGGTCTGGAAGACCGCCGCGAGGAACAGGTCGAGACGGCCTGGGGCAAGCCGTCTGACGCGCTGGTACGTGGCCGGATAGGGAAGGTGGAGCTGGTCTTCCTGCCGCGTCATGGCAAGGGCCACCGGATCACGCCAACAGACGTGCCATACCGCGCCAACATCGCTGCGCTGAAGGCGGCAGGCGTGACTGACATCCTGTCCATATCCGCCTGCGGCAGCCTGCAGGAAGTCTACGCCCCCGGCGAGTTCGTGGCCGCTGACCAGTTCATTGACCGCACCTTTGCGCGCGACAAGACCTTTTTCGGGGCCGGTATGGTGGCCCATGTCTCGATGGCAGAGCCGGTTTGTCCGCGCCTCTCGGGTCTCGCAGCCGACGCGGCTGAGGCGGTGGGCGCAAAGATGCATCGTGGCGGCACCTATCTGGCGATGGAAGGCCCGCAATTCTCCTCACTGGCCGAATCGAAGCTCTATCGCCAATGGGGCTGCGATGTGATCGGCATGACCGCCATGCCGGAGGCAAAGCTCGCCCGCGAGGCGGAGCTGCCCTATGCCATCCTGTGCATGGTGACTGATTATGATTGCTGGCGCGCAGAGACCGAGGCGGTCTCAGTAACCAACGTGCTGGAAATCATGGGCCAGAACAGCGCATTGGCGCGCAAGGCCGTGGTCGAACTGGCTGAGCGCCTGTCCGGCACAGAGCGTACACCTGATCCGAACGGAACGGACACCTGCCTGGACTATGCGCTCATCACCGCGCCATCGGCGCGCGATCCGGAAATGCTGGACAGGCTTCAGGTGATTGCCGGGCGCGCTCTCAACGGCTAAGGTTTACCAACACTTAACCGAATGCCATGCGGGGAGGCATGGTAAACGGCGAACGCGTTAGGGGACCTCAGAATGAGCGAAGCGCAATTCTACACTTTCTTCACCGGCGGGCTCTGCCTGCTGATCGCGGCGGCCTTGCTGATCGCCTGGCAGCTCTGGCGGATCCGGGATGAGGAGCGCGACGGCGCGATCTCTGCGCTCGATGGCGTCAGCCACGAAATGCGCATCAACCTTCAGCGCATGGTCAATGAGGTTGCCCAGATCGTCGACACGCAGGAAGCCGGGCCGGATGTGCTGCTTCCGGTTCAGCACCCACAGCTGGACGGTGTGAACGCATCCCTGATCAAGACCAACCGCAATGCCATCGCCGTGATCGGCGCGACATATCAGGAGCTTGAAGCGCGCAAGATGGCCCTGCGCGCAGCGCTTGCGCAGAAACGCGACCTCGGGGCGACATTGGACGACGCGATGGACGCAACCATCAACGGCATTGCGACACTCTACATGTGGGAAGAACATGCCGGCGTCCGTCCGTCCGAGGCCGGCACCGTGCGCAGCTGGCACGTGCGGGACTGGATGAAAAAGCATGGCTTTGCCGCATCCTCTTTCCCCGGCATGCATCTGCGCGATGAAGTGGTCGAGCGCCTGCGCCAGTATGGCCTGCACCTGACACCACGTCCGCTGACCCATACAGCCCACGAATATTACAGCATGCGATATGACCGCAAGGCAGACCCGCGGGCACCGTTCTGGAAGCGCAAGCCGAAGACTGAGGAAGTCATGGCTATCGAGACCACCGACGAGGCAGCAGACTTTGCCAACGGAGCGTATGATGACGGCTTTGAAGATGACGTCGTGTACACATCAGATACTGAAGACATGAACGTGCCAGACGAGCTCGATGCGATGGATGGCGACACGACGGCGGATGAAGACGATTATTCGGACGACGAAACCGACACCGGTCGCCTGCCGAATTGATCGCCATCAGCGCTTGCCCATTCAGCGTTTGCCTATTCAGCGTTTGAACGTGCCCATGATGCCGCGCAACACGTAGCGGACAATCTCGCGGCTTGCTGTACGGGCGGCCTGATTGCCAGCCTTTTCCAGAGAGCTCATGCGGCGCGAGCTGCGGCGCGTGGTCTTCTTTTTCTTCTTCTCCAGCGCTGCTTGGGCCTTGGCTTCCTTTTTCGCCAATTCCTCGGCTTCCTTGGCGGCTTTGGCTTCACGGGCTTCCAGCACTTCATAGGCGGACTCGCGATCGATCACCTTTTCGTACTTGCCAGCAACGGGGCTCGCATTCTGAACGTTCTTGCGTTCGGATTCCGTTGCCGGGCCCAAACGTGAAGCGGGGGGACGAATGACCGTCCACTGCACAATGCTTGGCGCGCCCTTGGCGTCCAGCGTTGAGACGAGCGCCTCGCCGACGCCCAGCTGTGTGATCACTTCCTCCGTGTCGAAATTCTCATTCTCGCGGAAGGATTGCGCCGCGGCGCGTACGCCTTTGCGCTCGGCCGGTGTGTAGGCACGCAGGGCGTGCTGCAGGCGGTTACCCAGCTGCGCCAGAACGCTTTCGGGCAGGTCGCGCGGGTTCTGCGTCACGAAGTAGACCCCGACGCCTTTGGACCGGATCAGGCGCACGACTTGCTCGATCTTCTGCATCAGCGCCGCCGGGGCATCATCGAACAGGAGATGGGCCTCATCGAAAAAGAAGACGAGGCGTGGCTTGTCCGGGTCGCCCACTTCGGGAAGCTGCTCGAAGAGTTCAGACAACAACCACAGCAGGAAGGTGGAATAGAGCTTGGGGCTGTTGATCAGGCGCGTCGCGTCCAGCACGTTCACGATGCCGCGTCCGTCTGTGTTCGTCCGCATCATGTCGGACAGCTCTAGCGCAGGCTCGCCAAAGAAGAAGTCTGCGCCTTCACGTTCCATCACCAGCAAATTTCGCTGGACCGCGCCTAGCGAGGCGGAGGCGACATTGCCGTATTCCTTGCTGAGGTCGTCGCGTACTTCCTTGTCGCTCATATGGATCAGCAATTTGCGCAGATCCTTCAGATCCAGCAGCAGCAGGCCGTTGTCGTCGGCATACTCAAAGGCGATGTTCAGCACGCCTTCCTGCGCTTCGGTCAAATCCATCAGGCGTGACAGGAGCAGGGGCCCCATTTCGGAAATCGTGGTGCGGATCGGATGGCCGTTTTCGCCGAACACATCCCAGAACACGGTCGGGGCTGCGGAATAATCATAGGCGCCCAAGCCGATCTTGTTGGCGCGCTCCACGAATTTCTCGTGCAGCTTGTGATCTTTGCTACCGGGCATGCAGATGCCGGAAAGATCGCCTTTCACATCAGCGCAGAAGACCGGCACGCCGGCATCGGAAAAGCCCTGGGCGAGGTTTTGCAGAGTGACGGTTTTACCGGTGCCGGTCGCGCCCGCGATTAATCCGTGGCGGTTTGCAATCTTCAGGAGCAGGTTCTGCGCGACACCTGGCTGGCCTGTGCCGTCTGCGTCAGCGCCGCCGATAAAGATGGAGTTCATGATCCCGTCCCCTTCAATCCAAACCGTGTGCGACGCTAGAGATTTCAACAGATTCGGCAAGGGTTGAGGCGCAGACCCTTGACGGATGGGCAGGCTCTCATCACCGTGCCGGGAAGCTGGCCGGGGGAGAGCATGGATCGGGCAACCAAGACAGGCATCTGGATCATCGCGACGGGCGTGATCATCACCTTCCTGCATCTGGGGCGCAGCATTCTTGCGCCGTTTGCCCTGGCCGTATTCCTGTTTCTGATCATCGAAGGCTTTGCGACGATGATCGACAATTTTTCACGAACGCTGAAGATCGGGCATGCGCGTTTCTTCGCAATCCTGTTCGTGCTGGGCGGGTTTTTCGGGTTCATGGCCTTGCTGGCCAATGGCATTGCGGAGTTCGGCCGTGAGGCGGGCGACTATGAAACACGGATCAATGATCTGATCGCAGACGCCTATGAAGTGGTGCACATGTCGGGCGCGCCAACATTGCAGGAATTGCTGTTCAACGAGACGGGGCAACGCTTCTTCGCCATTATCGCGAATGAGACCGGGGATCTGTCAGGCGATCTCGTGCTGATCCTGATTTATGTGGCTTTCCTGTTTCTGGCGCAGTCGAGCTGGACCCGGAAACTCGATAATATCTTCCCTGGCTTTGAGCAGCGTGCGCAGGTGCGCCAGATCGGCGACGATGCGAGGCGCAGCATTGAAACCTATCTCTGGACCCAGACCGTGATTTCCGCGCTCATTACGGCGCTGACCTATTTCTCGTTGCTGGCGCTGGGTGTGAAGAATGCACTTTTCCTGTCGGCGCTGATCTTCGTGCTCAACTACATCCCGACCGTGGGCTCGATTGTCGCTGCGCTGGTGCCGCCCCTGTTTGCCATCGTGCAGCCGGAAATTCCGCCCTGGGTGCCCGGTGCGACGCCGCAGGACACCTATATCTACGCTGCGATCGTGTTTGCGATCGTCAGCTTCTGGCAGTTCTCGATCGGCAATTTCGTTCAGCCTCGCATGATGGGTGAATCGCTGAATCTGTCAGCGCTCATCGTGTTGCTATCCCTGGCAATCTGGGGCGCCATATGGGGCATACCGGGTATGTTCCTGTCGGCACCGCTAACGGTTCTGATGATGATTTTCTTCGCTCAGTCCAGCAATACGCGATGGATCGCGATCCTGCTGTCAGCCGATGGCGACCCTCAGGGAAAAGGGGGTACCCCAAACACTAACCAAGATGCATAGGGAGCTGTTCACACCTATGGTGAAAAACGATAATCTATGCCAAATGGGGGCAACTTTGTAATTGTTATGTCAGCGCAAAACCAATACTCAATAATTGGTAATGTCGATCGCTGCTGACCGCATCTTGTAAATGGCATTGCCCTTGCAAAATTAACGAGATCAGGCCCTCCGCGTGCGTCCCCCCACCCAGCCTGCGGAATCGGCCTGTAGGACCCGCCGGACACGTCCCCGTTCGGCGGGTCCGATTTATTCTGGACCCAGTAAAATCAACCGCCACCTTCAACCTGTGACGCAGGGGAAATTCATTTGCGGCAATGAGTTGTGCCGGGATGCGGCGCGGTCTAGATGGGAAGCTCGGTTAAGCTATTTCGCGAGCAATCCACATGACAGAAATTCCTGCCTCATCTGAGCCAATCGAGCAGGTATTTGACCAAATTCACCGTGAATCGGGGCATGAAGATTTAACGGGCCTGACGCAGGAGGATTTAAAATCCCTCGCGCGTCGGCACTGGGATTGGGCCGTGGAGGTTGCCGCTGGCGATCAGGATGTGCGGGTCCTGCTGGAAGCTGAGGGCGCTGAGGGCAATTCGCTGTCTCGCACCATTCTGGAGACGGTCAGCCCTGACATGCCCTTCCTGGTGGACTCCGTCCTCGGCGAATGCGGCGCGCAGGGCTTTGAGGTTGCTGCGCTGTTTCACCCGATTGTGAAGCTGCAGGACGGTCGCAGCATATCGATCATTCAGGTCCACCTGCCGATCCTGACGCATTTGGAGGCAGAGCGCCTCAAGCAGGGGGTGCGGGAAGCGCTGGCCCATAACGCGGTCGCTGTAGCCGATTTCGAGCCAATGCGCGCACGTATGCAGCAGGAGATCGCCCGGCTGGAAGGTGTGAGCCACCTGAAGGACATGGACCGCGATGAGGCGGTGGCCTTCCTGAAATGGTTGTCGCGGGAGCATTTCGTTTTTCTCGGCTGTCGCGAGTACGATTTCGAGACTGATGCCGAGGGGCACGTGCTGCCGGAAGAGCCCATCATGGTCGAAGGGTCGAATCTCGGCGTCCTGCGCGATGGGGAGCTGAACGTCCTGTCGCGTGAGGCCGAGCCTCTGATCCTGACGCCAGAGATTGGTGCGCACCTGTCGGAGCCCTATCCGATCCTTGTCGCGAAATCGACGCTGGTCAGCCTCGTCCACCGTCGGGTTGCGTGCGACTATGTGGGCGTCAAGAAATATGACGCTGAAGGTCGCGTGAACGGTGAAGTGCGCTTCCTGGGCCTGTTCACGGCGGAAGCCTATGACGAGACCGCGCGGTCCATTCCGTTGATCCGTCGTCGTATTGCCGCCATTCTGGAAGCTGCCGGGGCGACGCCGGGCGGGCATACGGAGAAGGCGCTTACCAATCTACTGGAAACCTGGCCGCGGGATGAGTTGTTCCAGACTTCCTCGAAGATCCTGCATCCGATCATTGTCGGCGCGCTGCACCTGATTGGTCGTCCGCGCACGCGGCTGTTCGTGCGGCAGGACCAGTTCGACCGCTTTGTCACGGCCATCGTCTACGTGCCACGTGAAGCCTATGACACCACAATGCGCCAGCGTATCACCCAAGAATTGGTGACGGCGTACAAGGGACGGGTCACGCGTTTCCGACCTTACTTCGATTCCGAGACGCTTGTGCGGGTTCATTTTGAAATCTGGTTGGATCAGGGCCATCCGTTGCCGGATCTTGCGGCATTGGAAAAACGCATCGTTGAGATCGCGCGGACATGGGAGCAGGGGTTCCGTTCGGCGCTTGTGCAATCTGACCTCGAACGTGCCCATCAGGAGAACGCGCGGGCGTTCATTGGGGCGTTCAACGCAGCCTATCGCGAGGCATTCGGCCCGGATGAGGCCATGCGCGATGTCGCCGCAATGGCAAATCTATCGGCCGCGCACCCGATCCTCGCGCGAGCCTATCGAATGGAGCGCGATGGCGCAGACAAGATCCGCGTAAAGATTTATTCTCGCAATGGATCCATTCCGCTATCAGCCTGTGTGCCGATCTTCGAGAAAATGGGATTCTTCGTCGATTTCGAAACAGGCTTCCCGGTGCGCCCGACGGAGCGCCCTGCGGAGGATGCGCCGGAAACCTACTGGGTGCACGACGTGGTCATGTGCACGTCGAATGGTGCCTATATCGATCTGAACGATATCCGGACCACACTGGAAGATACATTTGTGGCGGTTTGGAGCGGGCGCGCCGAAAATGATGGATTCAACAAGCTGGTCCTCTGCGCCGGGGCGAGTTGGCGTGACGCGGCCCTGATCCGTGCGCTTGCCGGCTATCGCCGCCAGAGTGGTATGGAACAGCCTCAATATGTTCAGGAGACGGCGCTTTCCACATATCCGGGCATTGCGCGGCAATTGCTGGATTTGTTCGCGACACGGTTCGATCCTGCGCGGGAGATGTCACTGGCAGAACGTTCTCACGCTGCGGAGAAAGTGCGCGAGGAAATCGAAATGTCGCTGCGCGACGTTTCCGCGCTGGCAGACGATCAGGTGCTACGCCGTCTGGCCGATCTGATCCTCGCGGTGCAACGCACGAATTTCTATCAGACAAACAGTGAGGGTGAGCCGTATAGCTTTGTCAGCCTGAAGATCGCCAGCCGCGAGCTGGAGGATTTGCCGGAACCGAAGCCGTTCCGGGAAATCTACATGTCCAGCCCGCAGGTCGAAGGCGTGCATTTGCGCTTCGGCGCTGTAGCGCGGGGCGGCTTGCGCTGGTCGGATCGTGCGTCGGACTATCGCACGGAAGTGCTTGGCCTTGTGAAGGCCCAACAGGTGAAGAACGCGGTGATCGTACCGGTTGGGTCCAAGGGTGGTTTCCTGCCGAAGCAATTGCCGGATCGTTCAGACCGAAATGCCTGGTTCGAAGCCGGCCGTGATGCCTATAAGGAGTTCATCCGCGCGCTTCTGGGGATCACGGATAATCTGGTGGAAGGGGAGGTGTCACACCCCGCTGATACGATCGTCTGGGACGGGGAGGATCCGTATCTCGTTGTCGCGGCCGACAAGGGCACGGCAACCTTCTCGGATACGGCAAATGCCATCAGTGAAGAAATGGGGCATTGGCTGGGCGACGCTTTTGCGTCCGGCGGCTCTGCGGGCTACGACCACAAGAAAATGGGAATTACCGCGCGGGGCGGCTGGGAAGCCGTCAAGCGCCATTTCCGCGAGCTGGGTACGGACATTCAAGCCGAACCTTTCACCGTGATCGGCGTGGGCGATATGAGCGGGGATGTATTCGGGAATGGCATGCTGCTGTCTCCGGAAATCCGTCTCGTCGCCGCATTCAACCACATGCACATCTTTATCGATCCGGACCCGGTCGATGCCGGCAAGAATTTGGCCGAACGCCAGCGCTTGTTCGACAAGCCCCAGTCCAGCTGGGCAGACTATAACAAGGGCATCCTGTCCGAAGGCGGCGGCATATTTGACCGGTCCGCAAAGTCCATCACGCTGAATGACCAGATCAAGGCGCTGACTGGCCTGTCCAAGGATGCGGTCACGCCCGATGAACTGATCCACGCCTTGCTGAAGGCCCCGGCTGACCTGCTCTGGTTCGGCGGCATCGGCACCTATGTGAAGGCCGCGCATGAGAGCCACGCAATGGCGGGCGACCGGGCGAATGATGCAATCCGTGTGAATGCGGATGAGCTGAAAGTGAAAGTTATCGGGGAAGGGGCCAATCTCGGCGTCACCCAGGCTGGCAGGATCGAGTTCGCCCTGCGCGGCGGGCATATCAACACCGATGCGATCGACAATTCTGCGGGCGTCGATTCGTCAGACCATGAGGTCAACATCAAGATCCTGGCGGCCGAAGCCATTCGCGAAGGCGATCTGCAGGCCGACAAGCGCAACGAGTTGCTCGCCGACATGACCGATGAGGTTGCGGCACTTGTCCTGCGCCACAACTACACCCAGACCTTCGCCCTGACACTGGCGGAAGCCACCGCGAAGGAAGACCATGACGCGCTGGAGCGCCTGATGGAGTATCTGGAGAATCGAGGCGTGCTGAACCGGGCGCTGGAAACCCTGCCGGAAACCGGCGAGATGAAGGTGCGCGCTGAACGCGGCCAGCCACTTACTCGGCCAGAGCTGGCCGTTCTGCTGGCCTGGTCGAAGATCACGCTGTTCGATGATATTGTGGCCTCTGATATCCCGGACGATCCATATTTCAATGATCTTCTGACGAACTATTTCCCGAGCCCGATCAACACCTACACGAAGGCGATGACCAATCACCGGCTGAAGCGGGAGATCATCGCCACCATCATCGCCAATCGCATGCTGGACATGGCAGGGCCGGTGGCGCTGCTGCGCTTGCGGGAAGTGACGGGCAGTGACAATGCGCAAGTTGCGCGCGGGCTGGAAGCGGCGCGGGCCGTGCTGAATTTTGACGGTTTCCAGCGCGAGGTCGACCAGCTCGACAATATCGTGCCGGCCGAAGTGCAGACCGATCTGCGCCTGCATGCAGCGAGTGCGATGGTCGATGCAGCACTCTGGTTTATCGAGACCCATCCGGACCTTCGCGTGGGCGAAGCGGTGCAGCGCACCGAGGCACCGCTGAACGAGTTCAAGGCGGCGCTCAGCCATATCCATTCGCCATTCCCGGCGGCGCGGATCGAACGCGAAGCGCGGGGCCTGATGAAGCGGGGCGTGTCAGAGGAATTGTCGCGCTGGGCGTCAGCGATGGGGCAGTTTGCGCAGGGCCTGCTCGTGGTAGACCTTGCCGGAAAAATGCAGGTCGAAGTGCCAGAGGCCGGCAAGGCATTTTACATGGTTGGCGACCAGCTTCGCATCGATCGCCTGCGGGCGATGGCACGGGACAATCTGTTGCATGCGGATTATTGGGACCGTGTCGCCGGGCGTCGCCTGCTGAACGAACTGGTTCGCATGCAGGCGGATGCCACCGAGAAGGCGCTGTCTGAAAACGGCGCGCAGGCCTGGCTGGATGAGCGGGACGGGGCGCGCCGCGCCCTGCTGGAGGAGTTGCATACGCTGGGCAAGGATCGCAACTGGGCGTTCGCGCGGTTCGTGCTAGCGGTCGATGCGCTGCGCCAGTTCATGCGCCACTAGGTCTCGCACGGAAATCCGGATAGGGAGAGTTCCCTTCCGGTTCTTCTGGGTGAGTGGTCCTTGCGGATGGGAGGCGACGCCTCAGGCAGGGACAAAACAGGAGGGTGGATAGGAGAGTAGACCCCTGCGCAGTGGGCCGCCTTCCATCCGCTGGCCAAAACGACGTCACCGTCCCGGCCGGACCGCCACGCCCCTATGGCTAGGGCGCGACAAGACCAAGACTACATGACAGCCCGCTCAGATGAATTCGATCATGAAAAAGGCCCGCATTGGCGGGCCTTTCTGCAAGTTTCCTATTGGAAAGCGTTCTTTACATCCAACGCCTTCTGGGTTTTGAGCGCGCTGCACAATTGGGCCCGCTCTACACCCTGAGCCAGCGAGCGTTCATAGCCGGGGATCAGGGCGCCTTTCGTTTCAAAGAAGGCCGCAATGTCACTCGATTTCTGAACGCTGCACACATAGCCCGTCATGCCAGCAAGCTGGGGTTTGCGAATCTCGGGCATCCGCGCCACGATGGCGCCGAACTCCGCCATGAAGATCTCCCACGCACGGTCCTTGGCTGTGTCATTCGAGAGCGCACTGCTGACGACCGCAAAGACTTCATCGGCCGAATACGAACCTTTCAGGCTTTCGGCGAACAGGTCTTCGACCATTGATTCATCACCGCGATTGGCCAGCGCCGCCAATAGTGTGCGCCGTTCAGTCTGGTTGGTGACGGAGGGCAGATATGCGGTCGCGGCATCATAGAAGGCCGGTCCACCATCTTCCGCGCCGATCTTCATGGCAATGCCCAGATCCTCCGGGGGCAGGGCAGACTGGTCCGGTATGCCATTGGCGCCGATATAACGCTGTGCGCGGTCCAGCAATGCGCTGCGATCTTCGGGGCGGTCACCATATTCCAGAAGCAGGCTATAGATCTTGTCGCGCAGAAGCACTTCCTGTTGCGACAGCGCTGTCGCCGGGTAGGATTCCAGATATTCCGCCAGCGGTCCATAGGTCGCCTGAACCCACGTTCTCAAATTCTCCTGTCCGGTTTCATCAAGCAGCCGGTCCAGAGTTGGGATGACGCCGGTAGCCTCAGATACGGCGCGGGGATGACCGCTCGTCGTGGCCTCAATGCCGCGCTTGAGGTCTTCTATACTGATCCGTCCGGCGCGGAAGCCGGACTCCAGGGCATCTGCAAACAGGATCTGCTCGCCATCGGACAGGCCGTCATAGGCGTCGATCAGCGCATTGAGGTTGTCGCTGCCCGTGTCGAAACGCCAGTATCCAGTGCCGTCCGCATTCGGCATGACCCAGTCGGCGCATCCGCCATCCAGTGGAATTTCCGTCACGCGGTCCTTCAGCATCTGGCGTATGGTGCGATCGCCGGTCGGGCCGTTGATGCGCGCGGCAAACGGGATTTCCCAGACCTGTGCATCCGGATCAATGTCAGAGCCGAGCGGTGCACATCGTTTCTGCGTGATCGTGATCAGACCCGCATCCGGCGCAGGGCACGATACGGCGACATCCAGCGACGGAATGCCTGGCTGGCTGATATAGCTGGTAAAGGAGGAGACAATCTCCGGCTGGCCGGATCCGTCGGCAATGCTCTGCATGAAGTCATCCGCGTCAGCGACGCCATCTTCGAACCGCTTCATGTGCAGCCGGATGCCAGCGCGGAAGTCTTCCTCGCCAAGATAGGTCTCGAACATGTTCAGCACACTGCCACCCTTGCGATAGGTGATGGCATCAAATGCATCCAGAATATCACCATTGGCGTTGATCGGATTGCGGATCTGGCGGGCGGCGACCAGGCTGTCGGAGCCCATTGCGGAAAGGCCGGCGAGGATTGGGCTGAGGTTCCATTCGCCATCCGGGTCGACGGCATGCATGGTCTTGTAGCTGATCCAGGTCGCAAAGGCTTCGTTCAGCCAGATGTCGTTCCACCATTTCGGCGTGACGAGATTGCCAAACCATTGATGGCCCAGCTCATGCGCATGTGTTGTCAGTACGCCGCGACGCCGCGCAAGGCTGGTCTGCTCGTCCATCAGCAGCGCAGCTTCGCGATAGATGATTGCCCCGGCATTCTCCATGGCCCCATAGGCGAATTCGGGTGCAGCGATCAGGTCCAGTTTTCCATAGGGGTACGGATAGTCGAAATAGGATTCCTGCCACAGCAGCATTTCATCCGTAATGTCGAGCGACTCGGCCAGCTTGTCGCGCTTGCCGATGGCGGCAAATCCGCGGAGCGGGATCGGCTCTGCGCGCAGGGCTGTGGCGGGAATATCTGCCGCAATGCGCTCTTCATATGGTCCGACGGCAAGCGCTACCAGATAGGACTGGATCGGACGGGTCTTGGCAAATTCATGGCGCACCCAGCCATCCTCAGCTGGCTTTGCATTGATCTCCTCGCCATTCGCAATCACCTGCATTCCCGCTGGCGCGGTTACGGTGACCGTCCAAGGCGTCTTGAAGCGGGGTTCATCGAATGAGGGCACCATGCGGCGCGCATCAATCGCCTCCATCTGAGTGGCCAGATAATCCGTGTCGGACTGGACGGCCTTGTAGAGACCGGCAAGGCCGAAATTGTAAGGGGCGATATAGCTGAGTTCGAGCGTCGCCGGTCCGGCGGGCAGGGGCGTATCGAAATCCAGCCGCGAAACCCCGCCCGGTGCCTGGTCGCCGGTGAAGGTGGCCGGAACACTGGTACCGTCCGGCAAGACGGCGCGCGCGTCCAGAATGTCCTGATCCACCGAATGAAGCCAGATCCGACCATGTGGAGCAGACAGATCGACATCGATTTCCACCAGGCCGCCAAAACTGTCGGCGTCCGGATCGGTCTTGAGATCAAGGCGATAGGCGAGCGGGGTTACACCCGTTGGCAGCTGGCCCGCCGGGGGCACTTCGGTCACGATGGGTGCGTCTTGCCCAGCGGGCGCGTTGCCGGGTTCAGAGGCCGCGTTGCCGCACGCCTGGAGTGCAAGAATGGAAACAGCGCCAGCAAGTGCTGCGCGGAATCGAAGAGAATTCATCGATAGGATCCTGTAGTGGATGAAACAGTTGGAAGATAAAAACCATAGCTGGCGCAAAGGCAAAAGCGGTTCAAAGCAGCTGGAATTTAACACCCTTTTCAGTGATCCCATGAGAAGTTGAATGCATGAAACGGCTCTACCACTGGCCCCTTGATCCTGCCGGAAGGCTTGTGCGCCTCGCTTTGGGCGAGAAGGGGGAGGGATTCGAGACGTTGGAATCGCCCAGCTGGGCGCCGCATCCGGATGTGCCGCGTCTCGCGCATGGGGCTGTTGCCCCCGCACTGGTAGAGATTGATAGCGAACCGCGCATGTTTGCCTGCGGCACGCGGGCGATCTGTGAGCATCTGGAGGAGACCTCACAAGGCCGGGCCTTGTTGCCGCAGGACCCGGCGGCGCGCGCCGAAGCCCGCAGGCTGTGGGCCTGGGTCGAGGCGGCCTGCGAAGAGGTGACAGACACGCTGCTGACAGAGCGCGTGATGCAATGGGTAAAGCGGGACCGCCAGCCCGATTCTGCACGATTGCGTCGAGGCGCCCATGCACTTCGCGGGCGGCTGACTTTCCTGAATGGTCTGCTTGAATTGAACGGCTATCTTGCCTGTCGTGAATTGTCGCTGGCAGATCTGGCTGCAGCGGCCCACTTGTCGGCCTATGACTATTTTGGCGATGTCGAGTGGAATGCCGTGCCGGAGTTGAAGGACTGGTATGCCCGCATGAAATCGCGGCCCAGTTTCCGGCCCCTGCTGGCCGACCGGTTGCAGGCCGTCAGGCCGGTGTCCCATTATACCAATTTGGATTTCTAGACCTTGCCCGATCCCCTCCACATCCGCGTCAAGCACCTCGCCCGGTCGCTTGGGTTCGATGGCGTGGCGATCGCGCGCGCGGACGAACCTTGGCAGGCAGGGGAGAGGCTCGAAGCCTTCGTGGACGCTGGCCATCATGGCAGCATGGAATGGATGGAGACGACGCTTGCCCGGCGCAAGGCACCCACTGCCATGTGGCCAGATGCAAAATCTGCTGTCGTCGTCGCCCTGAACTATGGGCCGGATCATGATCCGCTCGACACGCTACAGAACACGACACTCGGCAACATCTCCGTCTATGCGCGGGGACGAGATTATCACGACACGCTGAAGAAACGCCTGAAACAGCTGGCGCGGGACTTCGTGGCGGAAACCGGCGCCGAGGTGAAGGTGTTCGTGGATACCGCGCCGTTGATGGAAAAGCCGCTGGCACACAAGGCCGGGCTTGGCTGGCAGGGCAAGCACACCAATCTTGTCAGCCGCGAGCTGGGCTCATGGTTCTTTCTGGGCGTGATGTTGACTGCCGCAGAGCTGGAGCCGGATACACCCGAGCCGGATCATTGCGGCTCCTGCCGATTGTGCCAGGAAATCTGCCCGACCAATGCCTTTCCGGCACCGTACAAACTCGATGCGCGGCGGTGCATATCCTACCTGACGATTGAGCATGCGGGACCGATCCCGGAAGAATTTCGCGCCGCAATGGGCAACCGCATCTATGGCTGTGACGACTGCCTGGCGATCTGCCCGTGGAACAAGTTTGCTGAGACCGCGAAGGAGAGCGCTTTCCATGCGCGGGCCGAGCTGAAGGCGCCGGGCCTGGATGAATTGGCGGCGCTGGACGATGCCGGGTTTCGCGAAGTGTTTTCCGGTTCTCCCATCAAGCGGATCGGGCGGGACCGGTTTGTAAGGAATGTCTGTATCGCGATCGGAAATTCCGGAGACCCTGGCCTGATCGCCAGCCTCCTGCCTTTGCTGGACGATCCCGCGCCAGTTGTGCGCGGCATGGCAGTGTGGGCGCTCGCCCGCCTTGATGGTGCCCGATTTGCCAAGGAAAAAGCCGCCCGGATGGAGCCGGAAACCGATCCGAGCGTTCTGGCGGAATGGATGACAGGGTAATGAGCGGTTTCTGGACGTTCCTGACATGGGCGGTGCGCATTCTGGCGGGCCTGTTTGTGGCGTTTCACCTTTATGCACTTGCGCTGATCTGGCTGCCGATTCCCGGCACGGTGCTGATGATGCAGCGTGCGGTGGAGGGGGAGGATGTACGCCGTGACGCCGTGCCGCTGGCAGAGATTTCGCCCCATCTGGTGCGGGCTGTAATCGCCGCGGAGGATACGCGCTTCTGCGAGCACAATGGCATTGACAGGCAAGCCATCGAGAAGGCGCTGGAAGAGCGTCGTCAGGGCAAGGGCACACGCGGCGCTTCAACCATCACGCAGCAGACAGCCAAGAACGTGTTTCTCTGGAATGGCGGCGGTGTGCCCCGCAAACTGGGCGATATGTGGATGGGGATTTTCATCGACCAGTTCTGGGGCAAGGAACGGGTGATGGAAGCCTATCTGAACGTTGCCGAATGGGGCGATGGCCTGTTCGGCGCCGAAGCCGCTGCGCAGGCGCGCTTCGGAAAGTCTGCCGCGGACCTGACCGAACGCGAAGCGGCCTTGCTGGCAGCTGTCCTTCCGAGCCCGAACAGATGGCGTGTTGATCCGCCGGGGCCCTATGTCAGCAAGCGCGCTGGTACGCTGCAGGCCAGAATGCGTGTTGTGCAAAGCCAAGGGCTGGCAGCCTGCGTGCTTGGCGGCGCGCGTCCACCGGCGCGACCACAGCCGCAACCGGGACAGACCGTGCCTAAGCCGGAACCCTTGCCGGATCTGCCGGCAGAGCCAGAGAGCGGACCTGAAGCGACAGAACTGGAACAGCCCGAAACGGCGCCTGCAGAGGATGAGTTCGATGCCTTCCTTGAGGGCGCACAGGAGCGCTTTGGCGAAGCAGCCGGTCAGCCGCAGGTCGTGGAGGAAGAACCTGAGCCGCTGGAGCCTGAAGCCGAGGCCAGCCAGTCAGAGGCGCAGGATGGCGGGCCGACCGACCTGCGGCCACGACCGCTGGAGCCTGTTGAGGACATGCCTGTCGAGAATACGCCGCAGGACTAGTCAGTCTCTGGCGCGTCTGTCGCGTCCGTGTCGCCATCTGTCGCCAACTGTTGCGGCGTGTCGGTTTTTGTCGCGGCCTGTGCGCGTTTGGGTCTCGATATCTCGACCTTTAGTGCCGACTCCGGTTCGATGAAGAGTTCCTTGCGGCGGAGCGGCACCGACATGCCGTTTTCGGTGAATCGTTTCCAGACTTCGCGCAATATGTTCGAGCCGACATTCGCGGTGCCGTTTTCCGGATCGATGATCCAGAAGCGCACTTCCAGTACGATGCATTCGTCCGTGAAGTCCTTCACGAGACATACTGGCTGTGGCCAGCTGATGACGCGTTCTGTCGCCTTGGCGGCGTCGATCACGATGTTGATCGCTTCTTCCAGATCGGACGTGTAGTCGATGCGCAATTCCTTGTGCACGCGCACGCGCTTGTTGGAAAAGCTCCAATTGATCACCGTGTCGGTCATCAGCTTTTCGTTCGGGATCAGGAATTCCTTGCCTTCCTGCGTCGTGATCGAGGTGTAGCGCAGGCCAAGTGACTCGACCACGCCGAACGTCTCGCCGACCTCGATCACGTCCTGGGGCTTGATGGAGCGTTCGGACAGGAGAACGATGCCGGACACGAAGTTCGAGATCACCTTCTGCATACCAAAGGCAAAACCGAGGCCGATGGCACCGGAGATAACGGTCAGCGCGCCGAGCGGGATGCCCAGCCCGGCCAGGGTGAGCAGGGCGGCGGCGACGATGAACACGATCTGGATCGCATTCCCGATCAGGATGCGGATCGACGGCTCGACCTTGGGCAGGTGGTTGACCCGGCGCTTCATGGATTTTGCCGCGCGGTTGGCGATGAATAACAACACCGCGGCGGTCAGGATAGCCTGGAAGATGAAGACCGGGCTGATCCGGCGGTTCCCGAAGGATGGGCCGATGCTGGACAGCCAGTCCATCACGTCCGGCAGCACGCCGAGCGCGAAGAAGATGGCGAACGCCCAGGTCAGGACTGAGGCGAGCCCGCGCAATTCTTCCGGAAGGAAACTGAGACTGACCCGAATAACCAGCCAGGCGATGGCGAGAGACAGGGCTGTCCGGACAAGGATGACGGCATGGTCTACCGAACCCAGTAGCGAGACGGCGAGCGCCAGCAGGAGCGACCAGAGCGCAGGCCGCACAGCCTTGTGCAATATGTCGAGCCCTTCGCGGCGGGGTGGCTCGACGAAGCGGCGCAGCGTAACCGTGATCAGTCGTTTGAAGGGTGGGGTCAACAGGGCGCCGAGCGCCAGCGCCACGATGATACAGGCGATCTGTATGAGGATCGGATAGAGGAATTCGGGCTGTTGGGCTTTTGACGAGAGCCAGCCCGCCGGATCGTCAATAAACGGGCGGGCTGGCTCCAGCCATTTGATGAGCGGATTGACGAGGTCTTCTACCGGGGGAAGGATTTCATCCGCCTGCTGAGCGGGCTGGCCTGTGGCCTCGGTCGCATCAACCGGGCGGCAATAGGTTTCCCCATCACTGCCCGTGATGCATTTCTGGTAGGTGACGCCGTTTTCCGCCAAGCGTGTATCTGCCTAGACCGGATCGTATGGGAAGACGCTGGCAGACGCGCCCATGTCGAAGAAGTTGGCCTTCATGGCTGGCAGGGCCTGGTCGAGCAGGCTTTCCGGTGTCCAGCCTTCCAGACGGGCCAGAGACTTGACCGGACGGGGCTGGTCGAACAGCACGACCTCATTGCCGCGCACGGCAAAGATCTGGCCGGATGTGTCCTTGGCCTTGTCGGCGCACAGGGCCACGGCCAGCTGGGCAACCTGGTCAGCGCGCATGCCATTCTTCATGCGCTCGACGCGCTCTGCGCCTGCTTCATCCTTGACCGGGATGGAGGCAATCATGCGGGTCCATGCGAAGGGTGCGATGACGTTGGAGCGGACATTCTTGCGTGCGCCTTCCATCGCGATGATGCGCGACAGGCCGACAATGCCCATCTTGGCGGCGGCATAGTTTGCCTGGCCGATATTGCCGATCAGGCCGGATGTGGAGGTGAACAGGACAAAGTTGCCATCCTCGCGTTCGCGAAACATTTCGATGGCCGCGCGGGTGACGTTGAACGTGCCGCGCAGGTGCACGTCGATCACGCTGTCCCAGTCATCTTCGCTCATCTTGTGGAACATGCCGTCCCGCAGGATACCGGCCGGGTTGATGATGGAATGCAGATCGCCGAACTCGTCCTTGGCTTGTTCGATCATGCCTTCCACGGCTTTCATGTCGGTGACACTTTCGGAGTTTGAGACGGCCTCACCACCGGCTGCGCGGATTTCCTGTGCCACGGTTTCAGCCGGGCCGGCACTGCCTTCATCGGCGCCGGTCAGGCTGCCGCCCAGATCGTTCACGACCACTTTTGCGCCTTCGCGCGCCGCCAGTAGGGCGGTCTCCTTGCCGATCCCGTTGCCGCCTCCGGTCACCAGGACCACTTTGCCTTCCAGTACGCCCATCAGACGAAACTCCCTTTATGTGTTGCAATCGCCGCCACCCTAGAACCCGGCCCGCAATGTTCAAGGTTTGAAATCGTCGCCGGGGCGGTTACAGGTGCTGGCATGACAAAGACATTCAAAGCCGTGATCTGGGATTTCGGGGGCGTGTTCACGACCTCTCCCTTCGATGCCTTTACCCGCTACGAGGCCGAGCGTGGCCTGCCAAAGGATTTCATCCGCACCGTCAACGCGACCAACCCGCTGGACAATGCCTGGGCCAAGCTGGAGCAGAGCCTGGTCAGCGCCGAGGAATTCGACGGCATGTTCCGCGAGGAATCGAAGGCGATGGGGCATGAAGTGCCCGGCGGCGAAGTGCTGGCCCTGCTGTCCGGCTCGCTGCGCCCGCGTGTCGTCAATGCGCTGACCGTGTGCAAGACGAAAGGCAAGGTTGGCTGCATTACCAATAATGCGCCCGTCGGGAAGGGGGCCTCGATGACCAATGACGAGGCCAAGGCCCGCGAAGTTTCCAAAGTGTTCGACATGTTCGATCATGTGATCGAGAGTTCCAAGCTCGGCATCCGCAAGCCGGACCCGCGCATCTATTCCCTGATGTGCGAGGCCTTGGATGTTGACCCGGCGGATTGTGTCTATCTTGATGATCTGGGGCATAATCTGAAACCCGCCCGCGACATGGGCATGACAACGATCAAGGTGCTCAATGAAGACCAATTGCTGTCAGACCTTCAGGCCGTTACGGGATATGAACTGGCCTAGCGCACTTCTTGCGGCGGTGGGGGCGGCCTTGCTTGTCGCCTGCTCACCTGCGGCCGAACCTGAGCGCCCGCCAGTGCCGGACCAGTCGCTGACCCAGGCCCCGCAGGCGCCGAAACCTGTTGTGCTGACAGAAGAAGCCGAAAAGACGCGCGATGAATTGCTGTCGCACGCCAGGGCCGGGTCACTGTCGCGTCTGTCGCGTGTGGCGAACGCAAATGACGGGTTCGTCTCCAATCTGGGAGGCACCCCGCACCGCCAATACTGGGATCTGATGCGCCGCATCGGGGCCGATCCGAATCGCAGCCTGAGAGAGCTGTTCGACCTGCCGCCCGGCATGCGCGAGATTGATGGCGAGGTCTGGTTCGTCTGGCCGGATCTTGCCGCGCGGGATGCCAGCGACCTGATTCCGGAAAAGCTGTCCTTCCAGGATCGCCGCCGGCTGATGGAACTGATCGGCGAAGAGGGGATTGAACGGATACGCCAGGGCGAAGGCTATCCCGGCATGCGCACGGCGATCGCCGGCAATGGGCGCTGGGTCTATTTCGTCATGGGCGAAACCGAGGAGGACTAGGACATGTCAGGCAAGATTGGCGCAGAGGCCGCGCTCGCGAAACTGAGTGGATGGACCAAGGGCGACGAAGACCGCGACACGATCCAGAAAACCTACAAGCTGGGCGACTTCAAGACGGCGTGGGGCTTCATGTCCGCCGTGGCGCTGAAGGCCGAGCAGATGGACCACCATCCCGAATGGTTCAACGTCTACAACAAGATCGAGGTCACGCTGACGACGCATGATGTGGACGGTGTGTCTGAAAAGGACGTCGAACTGGCCCGGTTCATGGATGAACTGGTCGCGAAACTTGTCTGACCGAATGGCGGGATGATCGCTTCCCGCAAGGTCAAGCTGGTCCGGTTTCGAGTGCGCTGATACGGATATGCCAAATCAGACACTGCGGAGGAGATCAGCATGGGCCGGGTAGACGGAAAGAAAGCATTCATCACGGGCGGCGCGCAGGGGCTTGGCGAGGCCACGGCCCGCATGTTCGCGCGAGAGGGCGCCAAGGTCACCGTGACCGATATCAATGGCGCTGGCGCCGAAGCCGTCGCGGCCTCCATCAATGAAGAACATGGCGCAGGCACGGCCTTCGCCTACCAGCATGACGTCACCGATGGCGACCGCTGGCAGGAAGTCCTGAAAGGCGCCTATGACGCGATGGGCGGCCTCAACGTGCTGGTCAACAATGCCGGTATCGGTTCGCTCGGCTCGGTTGAGGATGAGGACTATGAGACCTTCAAACACGTCCAGACCGTTGACGTGGATTCGATCTTTCTCGGCTGCAAATACGCAATCCCGATGATGCGCGATCACGGCCTCGGCTCGATCATCAATATCTCGTCGATTGCCGGAATCATCGCCAGCGGGAACTATGTTTCCTACAACACGGCGAAGGCGGCGGTGCGCCACATCTCCAAATCCATCGCGCTGCATTGCGCCAAGTCGACTGGCGGCCAGATCCGGTGTAATTCCGTGCATCCGGTCTTCATCAACACGCCAATCCTGGACCGCACCAAGGAAATGTTCGGTGAGGAAGAAGCCCTCGCCAAGCTCGGCCGCCAGATCCCGCTCGGCAAGGTGGGGGAGCCGGACGATATCGCCTATGCCGTGCTCTATCTCGCATCGGATGAGTCCAAACTCGTCACAGGGATTGAATTGAAGGTGGATGGCGGCATTTCGGCAATGTAGGCTGGTCTCCGGAAATGAGGGGTAATTCCGGATGAAGCTGAAATTGTTGTGCGCGGGCATGATGGTTGCCTTGGCTGGGTGTCAGAGTGACGACGGCGTCGCCATTACAGAGATGGATCCGGCACAGGCCACACTGAGCGGGGAGGCCTGTCCGGATGCGGGCGAGGCAGCCTATTTCTTCTGGATGTCGCCGGTGTCTGCCGAGCCGGGCCAGAAAATTGGCCTGTCACCTTACTGGACGGATATGCCGGGCGGCTTCAATCCCTTGCCAGCGGGCTGTGTGGATGATGTCAGCGCCCATCCAGACGGCGCGGTCATCCTCACGCGGACGGATAACGGCCTGGCGCTCGCTGAAATCGCGGAAGGCGCAGAGGCGGGCACGCGGATACATCTGACCGCGACATATAACGGGCATGGCCTGATTGGCCTGGTTGATGTGTACCGCGCGGCGGACAATCCCCTTGTCGGGCGGTGGCGACAGGACGGCGGTTCCTGCGCACCGGGCAGCGCGGTGCAGGAACTGGTCTTTACCGGTAGCGGAGACTTCTCCGTCACCTGGACGCCCTTTGAGGCGTACAAAGATTACTGGGGCAGCTACACCTACGATGCCGACACGGGCGCGGTTTCCTTCGAGATCGAATCTGGCAACCAGACGCCGGAGGATGTCGTGCTGGAGGGGGCGGCGCAGGTATCTGGCGATGAATTGTCATTTGACGGGGTCTCCTTCGGCACGCCGCGCAATGCCGAGTCCGCCTGTCGCGGAAAATTCTTGAGGTAAACACGGAAACACCATTGCTGTCCCTAAAAGTTCACGTTATGTTCTTTTCCTGTTCTTGAGATGGGAGAGGCAGATGATTGGTTATGTAACTCTTGGGGTCGCGGACCTCACACGCGCCGCGAAATTCTACGACCCGATTGCAGCTGAGCTGGGCGTGGGGCGGATGATGGAATTCGATACGTTTATCGCCTGGGGCGAGCAGGGCGGCGCACCGGGCGTGGCGGCAACATTGCCGTTTGATGGCCAGCCCGCCACGATTGGCAATGGCTCGATGGTGGCCCTGCAGGCGAAAGATGCAGACCAGGTTCGCAGGCTTTACGAGATCGCGCTCGCCAATGGCGGTGTGGATGAAGGTGCGCCCGGCCCGCGCGGGGATGATGGTTTCTATGCGGCCTATTTCCGGGATCCGGATGGCAACAAGCTGAATGCCTTCACGATGGTGTGACGGGACGTTTCGACGTCACCAACAGCGCGTAGACGGCCAATGACCCGATCAGCGCCGCTGACACGTATAGCGGGAGTTCCGGCATGAATGAGTACAGTATTGCCCCGATCAGGGGGCCGAAGATGAACCCCGCTGGCGGCGCCGCGGCCAGGAGTGCAGCGGCAGAGCCCTGTTCTTCGCGCGTGACCGACAAGCTGCCCAAGGCGTTGGCGGCAGGCACTGCCAGTGCTGCGCCGCCACCAACTGCCAAGAAGCTGGCCGCAACGGCCCAGAATGGAAACACCAGGTCCGCGCAGACATAGCCGAGCGCCACAATGGCCAATCCGATGGGCAGGATTTTGCGCGGATCGGGCTTGCGCGGCTGAACATAGCCGAACTGGACCGTGATCATACCTGCCGCGAAACAGGCAAAGGCAATCCCGGTATGCAGGACGATGGCTTCGTCAGCGCTGCGGGTTGCTGTGTCCACGAATTTATAGCGGTCCTCAATGAACCAGCTGAGGGTCTGCTGCACGATGCCGATGGCGACGAAATAGCTGAACAGGAAGACGAGGTGCGGGAAGACGCGTGGGTCTCGCATCGCAAGCGGTGTCGGGCGTTTGGCGGATTTGGGCCGCTTGCGAGTTGGCGGCAGGGCCACTGCCAGCATGGCTGCCACCGCAAGGTTCAGCGCAATTGTTCCCCAGATCGGCATCAGGGCCCCAAACGGCGCGAGCGCCGTGGCGCCAGCTGGTCCGAGAATGGAGCCGATGCTGATGCAGGCGCCCAGCATGCCCAGCCCGCCTGCGCGATCAATCGACGTGGTTGCATCTGTCATGGCGGCCATCGCGGCAGGCTGCAGGCCGGGAGACAGCAGCCCGAACCAGAGGCGCACAAAGACGAGGGTCAGGAAAGCTGTCAGGCCGGTGATGATTCCCGCCAGGGCGGCGTTCAGCGCGAAGACGAACAACATGTTTGTCATGCCCATTGCCGCCAATGAGAAAATCATCACGCGTTTGCGGCCAAACCGGTCCGCCCAGCGCCCCCAGGTCGGGATCATCAGGGCGTAAATGGCGGCCGACAGGGTGAGAATGCCAGCCACTTCGATTTCCGTCAGGCCTGCCTTGCGCGCGAGCGGGGCGACGACAACAAAATTGATGCTCATGCCGGCGCCCATGGCGATCATGGCAATGCCGATCATCGCCTTTTGCAATCCGCTGAGAGGTAACAGCGGCGTTTCCGATTGCGTCATCTAGGCGGGCTCCCCTGACAATTGATATATCTATTTGTATTTGCCCGCCTTGCCAAACGGAAAACGGCTTTGACTGGCAAAGCCAGACACAGCACCTTGCGCACAGTAGGGGCATCACCCTAAGTGATGGCAACAACTGAAATTATCGGAGCGTCGCCTCATGGCCGCCATTCTTGACCTTGTCATGATCATCCTGCGGATCGCCACTTTCATCATCGTCATTCAGGCGGTGATGTCCTGGCTCGTCAGTTTCAATGTGCTGAGCATTCAGAACCCAACCGTGCGCAGCATCTGGGTCGGACTTCAGAACATCACCGAGCCAGTCTACCGCCCGATCCGCAACATCTTGCCGCCGATGGGCGGACTGGACCTGACGCCAATGGTCGTGTTGCTCATCATCTTCTTCCTCGAACGCGTCATCGCCCGCTATGGCTATGGCGTGGTGCCGTTCTGACTTGATGCATCACCTGACGGTTCGCGTGCAGCCGAATGCATCGGCGGACCGGGTGGAGAATTGGGAGACGGACGCTGCGGGGCGGTCCTATCTGAAAGTGCGTGTGCGCGCGGTGCCGGAAGGCGGCAAGGCCAATGCGGCGGTTGAGAAACTGGTCGCGAAATGGCTTGGCCTGCCAAAGTCTGCGGTCAGGGTGGTGACGGGCGCGAAGAACCGGCTAAAAGGCCTCGACATTGATGGGCCGCCGGAACTGGCGGCGAAACTGGCCGGGGATCAGGGCAATGAGCGCGCAGAAAATTGACGGTAAAGCGGTTGCGGCGGATGTCCGCGCGAGTGTGACACAGGCAGTGAGCCAGTTGCCGGGCCAGCCTTCGCTGGCAGTTGTGCTGGTGGGCGAAGACCCGGCCAGCCAAGTCTATGTACGCAACAAGATTCGCCAGACGGAAGAGGTGGGCATGGTGTCGGTGCATCACCGCCTGCCGGACACGGCCAGCCAGTCTGATGTCGAAAACCTGATCGCTGAGCTGAATGCAGATGACACCGTCGATGGTATCCTGCTGCAGTTGCCCTTGCCGAAGGGGCTCGATGCTGATGCCGCGATTGAAAAGATTGCGCCGGACAAGGATGTGGATGGTCTGACAGAAGTGTCAGCCGGGCGGCTCGTTCTGGGCAAGCCGGGCCTGCGCCCGTGTACGCCGACGGGATGTGTGATCCTGGCCAAGCGCGCGCTGGGTGAGGATCTGTCCGGCAAGCATGTTGTCGTGATTGGTCGCTCGATCCTGGTAGGCAAGCCTGCGGCGCTATTGTTCCTGGCAGAGAATTGTACGGTCACCATTGCGCACAGCCGCACGAGGGATCTGCCGGCGATGTGCCGTGAGGCGGACATTCTGGTGCCCGCTGTGGGCCGTCCGGAAATGGTGAAGGCCGATTGGGTCAAGCCCGGCGCCACCATTATCGATGTGGGTATCAACCGCGTCGATGCCCCAGAGAAGGGCGAAGGCAAGACCAAACTGGTCGGCGATGCCGATTATGCCGGCAGTGCGGAAGTTGCGGGATACATTACGCCAGTGCCGGGCGGAGTCGGGCCGATGACGATTGCCTGCCTGCTGCGCAATACGGTGCTTGCCGCCTGCGCGCGCCGCGGCTGGGACGTTCCAGCAGGGCTGTGAGCCAGTCCTTCTCCCCACCGGATACGCCGCAATTCCGGCGCTTGTGGGAGAGGCAGAATGGACTATGCGCCTTGTGCGGCAAGCCCATGCCGCGCAGCCGGGCAGAACTGGATCATTCGACGTTGTGGAAGAAGTGGCGACCGACGTTCGATCACGTCATTCCGCGCGCACATCATGGGTCGGACGAGATCGACAATCTCCAGCTTGCGCATGCGAGCTGTAACAAAAGACGTGGTACCGCGCCGCTTTAGGCCGTCCCAGCCAGAGCTAAGCGAGCCCGGCGGCGCGGACGTCTGGCTGATAAGTGCGCGACACGGGAACTTCGCGGCCCGATTTCAGGACAAGGACCAGCTTGCCATTGGCGCGGCGCGCATCGCTGACGCCCTGATGCGACACCCACCAGGAGCGGTGCGTCTGTAGCCCATTGTCTTCGCCGAGTTCGCGGATCGCGTCGGCCAGGCGCATCAGGATCATCTCTTCGCCCCGGTCCGTATGGACGCGAAGATAGTGATCTTCTGAAGAGATCGCCCAGAGATCAGCGCCGCGATATTTCACCGGCAGGCGCTGGAGAAAGCCGGCAACGCGGTCTTCCGGCTCAGCGTCTTCCAGCTCTGCCAGACGACGGGCGCGATCCATGAGAAAGCCACCGATCGTCATGACGAGGCAGACCGCCCAGACATAGGCAAACTGAATCGGCAGGTAGGGCAGGGCCGCGTTCGCGCCGATCAGGAAGAGGAATACTTCAAGCGTCAGGGTCACCGGAACGGCCAGCAGAATGGACGCGGCCAGGATGCGGATGGCTGGATGGGCGGTTTTCAGGTGCCTGTGGAACACGAATGGCACAATCCAGAAAGACGAGATCGCGCCAACCATCATGGTGACGAACCACATGGCAAATCTCAGCCAGACCGGGCCGCCGGTGCCATAGACGCCGAACCATGTGAACCCGGCGGCGAGCAGGGTGACGATGCCAAGTGTCCGTGTGATGTCCTTGAGGGCTGATGCCATCCCGTATGACCCCGTGCATTTCGCGCTTCGTGAAAGGATGTGCCGGTATTTGGCGAAGGATTCCAGTCCGTCCGCGTAATCTGCGTGGCGTGCCCCGGCCGGGCTTTCCATCCTGTTTTCATCACCCGCAACGGGGCGAGACGCCCCAGACCCTAAGGAGAGATGAAATGAAACTCAACCACACCCTTGTCGCATTGCTTTCTGTTGCTGCCCTGCTTCCGGCGAGCGCCTCGGCTGCCGAGCTGACCGTGAAGGTCGAAGGCGTCACGGCCCCGACGGGCACGATGTTTGTCGCCCTGTTCACGGAAGACGGCTGGGCTGGCCATGAGGCGTACCAGGGCGCGAAGCAGGCCGTTGAGGATGCCGCCCCGACGATTGTGTTCGGTGATCTGGAGCCGGGCCGCTATGGCGTGAAACTGTTCCACGATGTGGATGGCGATGGCGAACTGGCGCTCGGCGAGTATGGCATTCCGGTCGAGCCCTATGGCTTTTCCAATGACGCGCCGGTCAGCTTCGGACCGCCCAGCTTCGATAGCGCTGCCTTCGACGTGACGGCGGATGGCGCGATCCAGACCATCACGCTGCGCTAGGCCGGACGAGAGGAGCGACACGCCATGAAAAGCCCTTCCATAGCCCTGCCTTCCGAACTGATCCGTCTTTCGCCGGGGCGGATCAGCAACCGCACGATCATATTGGTCGCGCTCGGGATCTATGCGCTTGTCAGCTGGATGATCCTGAACGGTGCGGACAATCCACCGATCCGTTTCCGCTTCGATGCGACGCGGCTGGTCGAGGCTTCTCTTGTGCTGAAGCTTCATGTTGGCGGGGCGCTCGCAGCCTTTGGCATCGGGACGGCCCTGATGATGGGCGTGAAGGGCAGGCGGCTGCACAAGCGCCTCGGTTACACATGGGTGGTGGCCATGGCGGTCACGGCGATCAGCTCTTTCTTCCTGACAGGCCTGAACGGGAACCAGTTCAGCTGGATCCACGGTCTGTCAGCCTGGGCATTGATCGGCCTGCCGATGGGCATCGCGGCGGCGCGCCGGAAAGACATCGCCCGCCACCGCAAGCATATGACGGGCATGTTTACCGGCGGCATGTTGGTGGCGGGCCTCTTCACCTTCCTGCCGGGCCGGATGATGTGGTCCATATTCTTCGCTGCCTGAGCCGGATAACCCCTTACAGCCCCCTCCAAAGCCCGCTACACAAGAAACAGGTAGAGGTGCCTTGGAGGGGTTTTCATGAAACGTATTGTCAGTGCTGTACTTGTTGCAGGTCTCGCCGCATGTCAGGCACCGGGGCCGATCACGATACCCGGCATTACGCGCGCGCCGGACAGTGCGGAAGATGCACTGGAGGCTTATTACCGAACCTTGCCGGATGAGTTCTATCCACGCGCGCCGCAAGGAATGCCCCTTCCAGCACAGGACACGGCCTTGTCGCGAATTCTTGTTGGCTCCTGCCATGATGAGGAAGAGGCCGGGCCGACCGCCACGCTTGAACAGATCGCCTCGGAAGAAGCCGACCTGTTCCTGATGATCGGCGACAATGTGTATGGCGACAAGGATGGCATGGCCTATGCCAACAATCAGGCCGATCTGGACGAGCTGCGCGAGAGCTTTGCCGAACTGGCCGCGCGGGAAGATTTCCAGGCGGTACGCGCCTCCCACCCGATGATGGTGGCATGGGACGATCATGATTATGGCGCAAACGATGCCGGGCGGGAGTTCCCGTTCCGCCGTCTCGCAGAGCGCATTCATGAACGCTTCTGGGGACTTGAGAACAAGGATGTCGGCGCATGGCCGGGCACCTATTACGCGCGCAGTTTCGGGCAGGAGGGTCAGCGCACGCAAATCATCATGCTGGATACGCGTTTCTTTCGCTCGGCGTTGACGCCAACAGATGCCTATGGCGCCAAAGGCAAGGAGCGTTACCTGCCATCCACTGACCCCAAACAGGACATGCTGGGCAATGACCAGTGGACCTGGCTGGAAAACCAGCTTCAGAAGCCCGCCGATTTGCGCCTGATCGTATCGTCCATTCAGGTGCTGCCGACCGAGGCACATGGCTGGGAGGCCTGGTCACGCTTGCCGGCTGAGCAGCAGCGCCTTTACGATCTGATCGGCGAGACAGAGGCCAATGGCGTCGTGTTTGTGTCCGGCGACCGCCACACATCTTTCCTTTATCGCAGCGAAACGGCACTGCCTTATCCGGCATATGAGCTGACCGCGTCCTCGATGAACGTGTCGTTTGCGGAAACGAGTGACGAGATGGACCCGACGCAGATTGGTGAAGGGTTCCCGCCAGAGAATTACGGTGCCATCGGCATCGACTGGGCTCAGGGCGAAGTCGCGCTGGAGATAAAAAATGCGGCCGGCGAGACGGTTCGCCAAACAAAGGCCAAATTCCGGTAGCTATGCCACGCGGCATCAGAAAGGCCGCCTTGTAACATGTCCGAAACCCGCAGTGTCTTTACGCTCATCCTTGCAGTGATGATCCTGCAGATTGCTGGCGGGCTCATGAGCATGCTCACCCCGCTCGGGCTGGAGGCGCTCGGCACGGCGCCGCAATACATCGGTGCCATTGCCGGGCTTTACGCGGCGGGCTTCATGCTGGGGGCGTGGACCTCTCCGGCGGCGCTCGCCTCATTCGGAAACATCCGCCTGTTTGCGGCGGCCGCCGCGGTGACGTCTGCGGGGTCGATCGCGCTGTCGCTTTGGTACGAGCCGGGTTTCTGGGCCATCGTACGCATCGTACAGGGCGTCGGGTTTGCTTACATGTTTACCAGCGTCGAAAGCTGGCTGGGCCAGACCGTGCCGGAAAAGTCGCGCGGAAATGTGATGGGCATCTACCATACGGGCGCAAAGCTCTCTCTCATGATCGGCCCGTTCTTCGTGGCCGGGCTCTCGCCTCTGGACAGCCGCGCCTATAGCTGGGCAGCGCTGTTCCTGACGCTGGCGTTGGTCCCCGTATGCCTGACGCGCCAGGTGCAGCCCGAAACGCGAGACCGCACGGCCATGCCGCTTGGGCGGCTCTATCGCCTTGCGCCCGCTGCTGTGATCGGTGTGGCGCTGGCCGGCGTGGTGAACACGGGAACGCTGGCCCTGTTGCCGATCTATTTCGAAGGCTTCGCTATTGGTGGGGGAGGGACGGCGGCAGCCGCGATCGCCCTGGCAGCGGTCTGGTTCGGCGGCTTGGTCGTGCAATGGCCCGCTGGGCGGCTGTCGGACCGAATCGAACGGCGTCTTGTAATCGCGCTCCTGTGTGGAATTTCGGGCCTTGCTGCAATGGTGATCGCGATATTCGGCCGCAGTTTCGGAGAGCCCGGCGTGATGATGGTACTGGTCGTTTGGGGCGGCGGCGCCATGACCTTCTACGGCTTGTGCGTCGCGCATGCGATCGACCGAACCCCGAAGCACAAGATCCCGCAAGTCATGTCCAGCCTACTGTTCATCTGGGCCGGCGGATCCATCATGGGGCCGCTTTTGTCTGGTGTTGCCATGCGAACTGCAGGCGCGACGGGCCTCTTTGGATGGTCCGGACTGCTGCTGATCCTGCTGGCGTTTGTCATGGTCTGGCGCGTTTCCGCACGGGCCGCGCCGGAGGAGCACGAACAGGAAGACTGGAGCCCCATCCTGCCGACACCTCTGGCCAGCGTGGAGCTCGACCCCCGGAATGCGGAGCGCGAGCCAGAAGCCTGAGTCCAGACTTGAGTACTCAGCTGGTTTACGGGCCTGCCAAGCCTGTTATATAGCCCGGACAAATTAAACGGGCTGGCAGAGGCTGGCCCCTTACCGCAAGCCAGGGCAGACAAGGCAAGTTTCCATGAACATACACGAATACCAGGCCAAGGCCGTGCTGAAATCTTTCGGCGCTCCAGTGGCAGAAGGCGTACCCGTTCTTTCTCTTGATGACGTGCAGAAGGCGGTTGATACGCTGCCGGGGCCGCTCTGGGTTGTGAAGTCCCAAATCCACGCAGGTGGTCGCGGCAAGGGCAAGTTCATCGAAGACGCTGCTGGCGAAAAGGGCGGTGTTCGCCTCGCCTTCTCGAAAGAGGAAGTTCTGGAGCACGCCAAGGCGATGCTCGGCCATCACCTTGTCACCGCGCAGACCAGCGCTGAAGGCAAGCAGGTCAACCGCCTCTACATCGAAGACGGCGCCGACATTGACCGCGAACTCTACCTGTCCCTTCTCGTTGATCGCGCCACGGGCCGTCCGGCCTTTGTTGCCTCTACTGAAGGCGGCATGGACATCGAGGAAGTTGCACACGAAACGCCAGAGAAAATCCTGACGCTTCCGATCGACCCGACCACGGGCGTGACCGATGCGGATGCGGCGCAGCTGTGCGACGCGCTGAAGCTGGACGGCGCAGCCCGCGAAGACGGCATGAAACTGTTCCCGATCCTCTACAAGGCCTTCACCGAGAAGGACATGGCCATGCTGGAGATCAATCCGCTGATCGTGATGGAAAATGGCCACCTTCGCGTTCTCGACGCCAAGGTCAGCTTTGACGGCAACGCACTGTTCCGCCACCCGGACATCGTTGAACTGCGCGACACGACCGAGGAAGACGAGAAAGAGATCGAAGCTTCAGAGTGGGATCTCGCATACATCGCGCTCGACGGCACCATCGGCTGCATGGTCAACGGCGCTGGCCTCGCCATGGCGACGATGGACATCATCAAGCTGTACGGTGAAGAGCCTGCAAACTTCTGTGACGTCGGCGGCGGCGCCAATGCCGAGAAAGTTGCTGCGGCCTTCAAGATCATCATGAAGGACCCGAACGTGAAGGGCATCCTCGTGAACATCTTCGGCGGCATCATGAAATGTGACGTCATCGCCGAGGGCGTGATCGCCGCGGTGAAGGAAACCAACCTCGCTGTGCCGCTGGTTGTTCGCCTTGAAGGTACGAACGTCGAGATGGGCAAGGAAATCATCAAGAATTCCGGCCTGAACGTCATCCCTGCCGATGACCTCGACGACGCCGCCCAGAAAATTGTTGCCGCTGTTAAAGAGGCCTAAGGAAACATGTCCATTCTCATCGACAAGAATACCAAAGTCATCGTCCAGGGCCTGACCGGCAATACGGGCTCTTTCCACACCAATCAGGCGCTGGAATATTTCGGCACCCAGATGGTGGCCGGTACGCACCCGAAGAAGGCTGGCCAGAAATGGGCTGCCGACAATGGCGCCGAGCTGCCGATCTTCGCGAATGCGGGTGAAGCCAAGGAAGCCACAGGCGCAACGGCCTCCGTGATCTACGTGCCGCCAGCTGGCGCTGCTGCGGCCATTGAAGAGGCCATCGATGCGGAAATTCCGCTGATCGTCTGCATCACCGAAGGCGTGCCAGTTCTCGATATGGTTCGCGTGAAGGCAAAACTGGACAAGTCCAGCTCCCGCCTGATCGGGCCGAACTGCCCCGGCCTGCTGACGCCGGAACAGTGCAAGATCGGCATCATGCCGGGCAAGATCTTCCAGAAGGGCTCAGTCGGCGTTGTTTCCCGCTCCGGAACGCTGACCTATGAAGCCGTGTACCAGACCTCTCAGGCGGGCCTCGGCCAGACCTCTGCTGTCGGTATCGGCGGCGACCCGGTCAAGGGCACCGAATTCATCGACGTGCTGGACATGTTCCTGTCCGACGACGAGACCCAGTCGATCATCATGATCGGCGAGATTGGTGGCACAGCCGAAGAAGAAGCTGCGCAATTCCTGATCGATGAGGCCAAGAAAGGCCGGAAAAAACCGATGGTTGGCTTTATTGCGGGTCGGACTGCACCGAAAGGGCGCACAATGGGCCATGCCGGTGCTATCGTGTCAGGCGGTCAGGGCGATGCCGAGAGCAAGATCGCGGCGATGGAAGAGGCAGGTATTCGTGTCTCCCCGTCACCGGCGCGTCTCGGGACGACCATGGTCGAAGTGTTGAAGGGCTAGCCCGAAAGCACACATACAGCCAGGACGGCCCGTCCGGGCCAGTCTGGCGAGGCCAGCATCTGTCCCCGCACAGGCCGTCCTAGAGAACCTCAGTCCCGGTAGGAACCGGGCAAGTATTTTGTTCCTTAATGTCAGGGGACAGGTCCCAAAGGACGGATTGAAAAATGGCAGATGACGGCAGCCCGGTAGACGGCTCACGCAGCGCAGGTAACAGCGCAATGCTGGAAACAGCATTCCTGTATGGTGGTTCAGCCATGTGGCTGGAACAGATGCAGGCAGCCTATGCAAAGAACCCCGCGTCAGTTCCCGAGAGCTGGCGCGCCTTCTTTGCGGAGCTCAACGATGATTCGGCAGACGCCGCGAAGAATGCGGATGGTGCGAGCTGGAAGCGCGGCGACTGGCCCCGTCCGGTCAGTGACGAACAGGTGGCCGCCTTTGACGGCAACTGGGCGCTGGTCGAGCCGAAGCTCGAGAAAAAGCTGAAATCCGCCAAACCGGCCGCCTCTGCCGAGGAAATCGCGCAGAACGTCAAGGATTCTATCCGCGCCATCATGATGATCCGCGCCTATCGGATGAGGGGTCATTTGGCGGCGCAGCTTGATCCGCTGTCGCTGGATATTCCGGAAAAACAGCCGGAACTGGACCCGGCCAGCTATGGCTTTGGCCCGGCTGATATGGATCGCAAGATCTTCATCGACGGCTATCTCGGGCTCGACCATGCGTCCGTCAGCGAGATGCTCGACATTCTGAAGCGGACCTATTGCTCGACCATCGGCATCGAGTTCATGCACATTTCCGATCCGGAAGAAAAAGCCTGGCTGCAGGAGCGTATCGAAGGGCCGGACAAGGGCGTCGCCTTCACCGAGCAAGGCAAGAAGGCGATCCTCGCAAAGCTTATCGAAGCGGAAACGTTCGAACGCTTCCTGCACAAACGGTATCCTGGCACGAAACGCTTCGGCCTGGACGGTGGTGAGGCAGCGGTTCCGGCGCTGGAACAGATCATCAAGCGCGGTGGTGCACTGGGCGTGCGCGAGATTGTTGTGGGCATGCCGCACCGTGGCCGCCTGAACATGCTCGCAGCCGTGATGGGCAAGCCTTACGAGCAGATCTTCCACGAATTCCAAGGCGGTAACACGCAAGGTGCCGGCGAGTTCGGCTCCGGCGACGTGAAGTACCATCTCGGCGCCTCGTCTGACCGCGAATTTGACGGCAATGAAGTTCACCTGTCGATGAACGCCAACCCGTCCCACCTTGAAGCGGTGGATCCGGTGGTGCTCGGCAAGTCGCGCTCCAAGCAGGAAATGTTGCACCGGGAAAGCGGCACGCTGGACCGGTCGACTGTTCTGCCGTTGTTGCTGCATGGGGATGCGGCGTTTGCGGGGCAGGGCGTGGTGTCTGAGTGTTTCGCGCTGTCCGGTCTGCAAGGCTATCGCACAGGCGGTACGATCCACTTCATCGTGAACAACCAGATCGGCTTCACAACCAGCCCGATCTATTCGCGGTCCTCACCATATCCGACCGATGTTGCGCTGATGGTGCAGACGCCGATCTTCCATGTGAATGGTGATGACCCGGAAGCGGTCACCTATGCTGCCAAAGTGGCCACTGAGTATCGCCAGAAATTCGGCAAGGACGTCGTTATCGACATGTTCTGCTATCGTCGCTTCGGGCACAATGAGGGCGATGAGCCCATGTTCACCCAGCCGGTCATGTACACCAAGATCAAGGGCCATGCCTCGACGCGCGAAATCTACGCCGAGCGCCTTGTGAAGGAAGGTGTTCTGACGGCGGAGCAGATAGAGCAGCAGGTCGCTGATTTCGAAGCCTATCTCGACCGCGAGTTTGAAGCGGGCAAAACGTTCGAAGCCAAGAAAGCCGACTGGCTGGACGGCGAATGGAAGGGCCTTGGCCTGCCGGACGATGACGAGCGTCGCGGCAAGACCGGCGTTTCCAAGAAACGCATGCAGACGATTGGCCAGACCATCACGACCATTCCGGAAGGCGTCGACATTCACAGGACGCTGGCGCGGGTCATTGATGCACGGGCCAGTGCCATCTCGAAAGGGAAGGGCCTCGATTGGGCGACGGCAGAGCATCTGGCGTTCGCAACCCTGCTTGACGAAGGTTTCCCGGTTCGCCTCTCCGGGCAGGATTGCGGCCGCGGCACGTTCTCTCAGCGCCACAGTCACATTATCGACCAGACTAATGGCGACCGCTACACGCCGCTGAACAATATCAGCGACACGCAGGCCAATTACGAAGTGATCGACTCGCTTCTGTCGGAGGAGGCTGTGCTTGGGTACGAGTACGGATATTCTCTGGCAGACCCGAACACGCTGACCATGTGGGAAGCCCAGTTCGGTGACTTCTCCAATGGTGCGCAGGTCTTCTTCGACCAGTTCATTTCCTCTGCAGAGCGTAAATGGCTGCGTATGTCCGGCCTCGTTGTTCTGTTGCCGCATGGCTATGAAGGTCAGGGGCCGGAGCACTCCTCCGCGCGCCTCGAACGCTTCCTGCAGATGTGCGCTGAGGACAATTGGCAAGTCTGTAACCTGACGACCCCGGCGAACTACTTCCACGCCCTGCGTCGCCAGATCCATCGTGATTTCCGCAAGCCGCTGATCATCATGACGCCGAAATCTCTTCTGCGTCACAAGCTGGCCACGTCCAGCCTGGATGACATGAGCACTAAATCCTCATTCCACCGCATTCTTTGGGATGACGCCGAAACGCCGGGCCGCGAAGGCAAGGTGAAGCTTGTGAAGGACAACAAGGTCCGCCGCGTCGTTCTGTGTTCGGGCAAGGTCTATTACGACCTGTTCGAAGCGCGCGAAGAGAGCGGTGAGGATGATGTCTACCTGCTGCGGGTGGAGCAGTTCTATCCGGTTCCGCGCAAGTCGCTGATCCAAGAGCTGAAACGCTTCCCGCAGGCCGAGATTGTCTGGTGCCAGGAAGAGCCGCGCAATATGGGTGGCTGGACCTTCATCCGCGACGAGCTGGAATGGTGCGCCAATCAGGCAGGCATGCAGCACACACGGCCATCCTATGCGGGTCGTCCGCCATCGGCGGCCACGGCAACCGGTCTTTTGTCCAAGCACAAGGCTGAGCAGGACGCGCTGATTTCGACCGCACTTGGAAAAGACCCCGTCGACGACAATATCGTCGCCAGCTGAATTTGATGACTACGAACGGACTGATTTCATGACCGATATCACAGTGCCTACCCTCGGCGAGAGCATCACCGAAGCCACCGTCGGCCAATGGCTGAAGGCCGCTGGCGACGCGGTGAAGAAAGATGAAGTGCTCGTCGAACTCGAAACAGACAAAGTGTCTGTTGAAGTGTCCGCCACCGAAGATGGCGTTTTGTCCGAAATCGTCGCCAAGGAAGGTGACACGGTCGAGATCGGCGCGCTTCTCGGCAAGCTCTCCGGTGGGAATGGCGCAGCTGCCAGCACTGCCGCTGAAGCCTTGCCGGAGCATGGCGGTCCGAAAGAGCCCGGCGGCGTTCCGGGCAAGGACGACAAGGGCGAACTGGTCGATGTTGAAGTGCCGACAATGGGCGAAAGCGTCGCCGAAGGTACGCTGTCGACCTTCCTGAAGGCCCCTGGCGATGCTGTGAAGAAAGACGAGACCATCGCTGAGATCGAAACCGACAAGGTTGCACTCGAAGTGCCAGCACCAGCTGATGGTGTTCTGGCCGAACTGCTGGTGGGCGAAGGCGACTCTGTCACGCCGGGCTCCGTCATTGCCCGTATCAGCGCTGGCGGCTCTGCACCGGCTGCTGCGCCAGCCGCATCTGCACCCGCCGCGTCGACCTCTGCGCCAGCCGCAACGGGCGAACGTCCTGTCGCGCCGTCCGTACGCCGTATTTCCGCTGAAGCTGGTGTGAACCCGGCTGATATTCCAGGCACTGGCCGCGACGGTCGTGCAACCAAGGCCGATGCCATGAATTATGTGAACAGCGCGCCGAAGACGGCTGCGGCACCTGCCGAAGCGAAGGCTCCTCGGGATATTGGTCCGCGTGAAGAGCGTGTTCGCATGACGCGTCTGCGCCAGACCATCGCCCGCCGTCTGAAAGAGGCGCAGGACACTGCCGCCATGCTGACGACGTTCAATGATGTCGACATGGGCGCCATCATGGATTTGCGGAAGAAGCACCAGGAAGCCTTCGTGGCCAAGCACGGCATCAAGCTGGGCTTCATGAGCTTCTTCGTGAAGGCGTGTGTCAACGCGCTGAAGGAAGTTCCGGCCGTGAATGCCGAGATTGATGGCACGGACATCATCTACAAGAACTATTACGATATCGGCGTAGCCGTTGGTACGGATAAAGGCCTCGTGGTTCCGGTTGTTCGGGACTCTGACGATTTGTCGCTCGCTGGTATCGAGAAGTATATCGCCGATCTTGGCAAGCGCGCCCGCGACGGCTCACTGACCATTGGCGACATGCAGGGTGGCACATTCACCATTTCGAATGGCGGCATCTATGGCTCGCTCATGTCCACGCCAATCCTGAACCCCCCACAATCCGGTGTGCTCGGCATGCACCGGATCGAACAGCGCCCTGTGGCCATCAATGGCGAAGTCAAAATCCGCCCGATGATGTATCTGGCGCTGTCCTATGACCACCGGATCGTCGACGGCAAGGAGGCTGTGACCTTCCTCGTCCGCGTCAAGGAAGCCCTGGAAGATCCAGAGCGCATGCTTCTCGAAGTCTAGGCCTTCGCGGTCAGCCAACCCTTGATCAGTCCCGCCTGTACGCATTGTACGGGCGGGATGAATCCTGCCGTCTCGATCATGGCTTCAACGTCTGATGGGCCGTGGCACGCAAAGATGGTTCCGAAACTCTTTGCGTACTGTTCCTGGCCTTCTGGCGCCATGCCGGCCTTGGCCATCATTCCCTGCCAGAATTTCATCAGGGTCTCGAACTCCGCGCCTGATTGATCCGCGCAGAGATCGGCATTGAGCATCGGGGCGCCCGGTTTCAGCCGATCTGCGATGGAGCGGAAATAGTCAGTTCGCGCGTCGGCCTGCTGCACGAAATGCGACACCAGCAGGCTGGTGGCAGCATCGAAGTTACCGGCATCGACCTCCGACACATAGGTCGCGTGAAACGTGCATCGGTCGGCGAAGCCCTCTGCTTCGGCATGGCGCTTTGCAATCTCCAGCATGGCAGAGGCCGGATCCACGAGCGTGAAGCGCCAGTTCGGGAAGAGGGGGGCCAAGTGGCGCACTTCCGCGCCCGTGCCCGCCCCGGCGATGAGAAGATGTGCAGTCTCTGGAAGGTTTGCGAATGTGGATTCCAGCGCCAGATGGATCATGTCCTTGATGCCATGCAGCGCCTTGAACCGGTCATCATAGGTTGCGGCATGGTCTGGTCCAAAAGTGACCAGCGGATCGAAATCAGTAGACATGGCGGATGCTCCAATTGTTACATTGTAACTGTTAGTGTAGGGCGGAACATGTCGCAATCGGAAAATTGGGAGTCCGGGCGGAATTCGTGTTTCGAATACAAAAGAGGGCAGATGCATTTCTGCACCTGCCCCTTCGCGTCAGTCCCCTGATCGCAGACCTGCCTGAAGGCATATCCCCACCGCCTGCGACGTGTTGCATTTGTTACGCGTCGCAACACATGTTGGGGTATAAGGCGGTTTGATTGAACGCTCTCCCAACGCCTTGTTATTTCACGTTCATTTGCCGCTACGTATCAAAAAGGCTACGCTGAGGCGTGCTCTCGGGGCGAAATGGGACGTACTTCTTGCCCTTATATGAGCGCGCAGAATGGAGGCGATGGGCATGTGTGGGGCTCACTTGTTTGACCTGAACGGATAAGGACGCACGCAACCAGAAGCTCCCCGACGCGTATTTGCTTGAGCCGTAACAGGCACAACACAAACAAAAGGGGACTAATCACATGGAAGAATTCTGGCGAAATACAGTCGACCAGGCGCAGACCTACGGGCCTCAGCTCCTGAAGGCTGCACTGGTGATGATTGCTTTCATCATCGGCGCATTCATCGTCCGCTGGTTGATTGCAGCCGCGATTGACCGCACTGGCCTTGCCAAAAAGGCAAACGAATCCACAGCGACCAGTGACAGCAAATCGCTTGGCACCAGCCTGGCCCAGGCGGCCTTCTGGGTGACGATCCTGATCGGCCTGATGCAGGCGCTTGCCATCGCCGGTGCAACACAGATTTCCAGCGCCTTGCATGGGGTGATTGATCCCATCCTGTCCTACCTGCCGAACGTGATCGGCGCGGCGCTTATCTTCGGTATTTTCCTGATCATCGCCAACGTTGTGCGTGAAACGTTGAAGGCCGTGCTGGTTTTCGGTGACGGTATGCCGGAACGGTTTGGCCTCGCGACAGGACGAGTGAACATTTCCGGCATTGTCGCCTCTGTCGCCTTCGCGGTGTTGATCATCATCGGTGCGATCATGGCCTTTGATGTCCTCGCCATCGAGGCGATCTCCGCGCCAGCCAATGCGCTGCTGACGGACATCATCGGCATCATTCCGAATGTGCTTGCAGCAGGCGTCATTCTCGCAATCTTCGTGCTGATCGGGCGGTTTGTTTCCAATCTCGTGCTGAAGACCTTGCCGGGCACCGGTGTCGATTCCGCCGTCTCGGAACTTGGCCTGTTGAAAGGCGCTGACAGTGGCCTGACCGCCAGCACCGTTATCGCGCGTGTCAGCATGTTCCTGATTGTTCTGCTCGGCCTTGTGGCAGCGCTCAATGTACTCGGTATTGAATCGCTGACCTATGCGATGAATGTCGTGCTCGACATGGGCGTGCAGATCATTTTTGGCGCTCTGATCATCTTTGCGGGTGTGTTCATCGCCCGTCTGGTCAGCTCTGCCATGGATTCCACCGGGGCAGGGGCAACGGACGTCACCGCTCGTGTGATGAAATGGATCATCATTGTCCTGTCGGTCATTCTCGGCATTTCGCGCATGGGGCTCGATCCGACCGGCGGCGTGTTCATTCTGGATGTGGCCAAATGGATGGTGATCGGCGGAGCCGGTGCATTCGCCATTGCCTTTGGTTGGGGTGGTCGTGAATGGGCCGCGCGTATCCTGGAATCGTGGCGCAGCACACGCTAGCAAGGCGATATCGCCAGATCAGGGGGCCATCCTTCCCGGTGGCCCCTTTTTCGTGAGCGCATCAAAGCCGGGGGCGCTTCGTCGCAGCTGCTTTGTTGCGGCAGGGCGTGGGGTCATATATGCGCGAAGCCACTTCTCATTGGGGCAGACACCGCATGACCACTTATACATCCGATCAGCGCCGTCACACGTCCGAGACGGCCGAGACCATGGCCGATGTGCGCTATGAAATTGACCGGATTGATCGCCTGCTCGTGGAGATCCTCGCCGAACGCCAGTCTTTCATGGACGCGGCCGCGCGTATCAAGCCAGACCGTTCGAAAGTCTATGACGCCGACCGCATTGAGGATGTTGTTGCAAAGGTGAAAGCGGCTTGCCAAGGCGCTGGCCTGTCGCCGGCGATTGCCGAGCCGGTCTGGCGAAAGCTGATTGAGCGCTGCATCGCCTATGAATTCGGAAGCTACGACACGCGGCGCGGCGGCGACGTATAATCGTAGAGAAGCTGCGCGACTTCTTCCAGCGTATCACCGAGCACATCCTTGATTTCTCCCAGCATGACAGCTGCTGCCGTAACGCTTGGCGGGGTGTCTGACCGGCCGGCCTTTTCTGCCGTTTCGCATTTGGCAGCCAGGCGGATTGCTCCAATCCCGAGGCTGGCCCCTTTGAGCGTATGCGCTGCGTCCGCCCATTGAGTGGTTTCGGCTTGAGGATCGAGCATGCGGGACCAGATTTCCGCTTGTTCCCGGAATATCTCGATGACTTCCTTGGCGAGGGCGGTGTCACCGCCTGTCATGGCATCAAGGTGCGCGCGGTCGAGCAGGGCGAAAGTCTGGGTCATGGCATTTTGCTCCGGAAGGTTCACTGTCGCAGTGACGGGCTGACCAATCGTTAACGAAATCACAAATTCCGAATTCTCTGCGCGACGTGAATTTATCGATTGTCGAAAAGCCCTTTTTGAACTATTATTCATCTGCGCCCACTTCCGTGGCGCGTTTCTGTTTTGGCTCTGGGGAAGAACGATGCTGGCGTTCGTTGTGTTTGTGCGTAATCTGGTTTTGGCGGCCGTTCTGGCTTGGCTTGGTCTGGAATTCACGCCTGAGCATGATGAAGCTCAGGATACCTCCCGGCAGAATGTGGCCGTAAGCGCGCTGCTCGCGCGCTAAGGCGTTTACGAACCCCGCCCATAAATGCACACATTGTGGTCTCGCGCCGGGCGAAATGTCGCGGTATACTCCCACTATGGACGATATGCCCGCCGCTCGCCCGTCTGGCCGCGATTTGCTTGTCAGGCAAGAGGCGTCTGAGAACTTCGAGCTCGCCCGTCATGGCGGCAGCTGGATGGTTGTCACTGGATTTGTCGTAGCTGTTTTCTGGATCGTCGGTGCAATCTCCATGGCCGTGGGCCTCTGGGGTGTGGACGAGCTGAAACTCATGCCCCCACTGGTTTTGGCAGGGGGTGGCATGGCGCTGGTCGTGCCCGCTCTCCTGATGATCATGGCCGGATATATGGGCCGAACCAATCGTCGCGCCGCGGCGTCCAACGCATTGGTTATGGAGGCTGCCGTTCGCCTGATGGCGCCGGCCCGCGAGGCAGGGACTGAGGGCATTACCTTTGCAGAGCAGATGAAGCAGGCCGCCGCTGAAGTGGATCGGGCGATGGCGCATGCCCTGTCTGCAATGAAGGCGATGGCCGGGGAAATTGGCGACGAGCGGTTGCGGTTGGAATCGGTCGCCTATGCCAGCGCGGACAATGCCCGCGAGCTTACGGAGCGGCTGGGCCAGGAGCGGCACGCCCTGGAAGGGCTCGCCCGGGATTTGCGCACACACATGCAATCGCTGAACGAGGCAATCCCGCGTCAGGCACAGATGATGGTGAAAGCCGCCCGCGATGCCAGCGAAGAAGTTTCTCGCGCCGACGGGGCGCTGGAACAACGCCTTGAGAGCATGCAACTCGCTGGCCGGACACTCTCTGAAAAGCTGGTTGAACTTGATGCGCTTGCCCGCGACGCCGCCACGCGTACCGAAACGCTGACATTCGCGGTTTCTCGCGTTGAGGAGAAGCTCGACCAGTCCCGCCGGACGGTGGACGCCGCGGTGCGGGCAGGGGAGATTGCCGCTGCGGCGGCGATGACCACGGGTGACGCCCTGAAGGATGCAGTCTCTTCAGCGCTGGACGGGGCCCGACGCGCCAATCATGAAATCAACAATTCCACACGTGAAGCCGCAGAAAACGCGGCGCGGGCTCTGGCGCGTCTGCGCGAAGCGGGAGATGAGGCCGCTGCAGCGATCAGGTCTGCCGAATACGCCGCCAAGGCTGATACGGTCCGCATGGAACACAAGCTGCGCCAGGCGACTGTCGAAGAGGATGCTTCACGGGGCGAGATTGAGCCGGAGCAGGGCCCGCCAGCCATCGTGCCGCCTCAGGCTGAGCCCGAGTTCGAGGCAGACACGGAGTTCGAGCCTGAACCCTTCGATGCCGAATCTTTCGATGATGAATTTGAAGAGGATGACACGTTCGAGCCTGCGCCTGTCCGCAATGGGAACGGCCATGCCAATGGTTATCATCCAATTGTCCGCAACGGTCATGTGCCTGAGCCCGCGCCCGAGCAGGCGGACGATGAACCCGTAGAGCGGCCCGCCGCACCAAAGCCCGCTCCCGCGGCCCGGCCGAGCATGGAAGACGAATTGTTCGACGCCGCTGCAGATGCCCTGGCCGATGCAAGCCTGAGCGATGAACCTGATGTGCCGGAAGACACATGGGACTTTGGCCGAGAGCTGGAGAAGCGCCAGCCAGAGCCTGCGCCACACCTGTTGCGTCGTCGCCATGATGACGTGCCGCTCGACGCGCCGACGCCTGACGAGACCCCACGACGCCGGGCGACAGATTTCCTGCCGGCTGCGCCAGAATTGCCTGAACCGGCAGTCGAGGCTGAGCCAGCGCCAATGGTGCCAGCCCAGCCGTCCTCACCGCCAGCTTCCGGCGCGGAAATGGGATGGCGGGATATTATCTCCGACATGAGCCGCGAAGACCGTCCGGTGCGGGAGCGCGAAGAAGTGGCCGAAGAACTGATCGACCGGCTGCAGACATCCGGCATTATCCTGCCGGAAGCGATCCGCCCGAAAGCCAAGCGCAAAATTGCCGAGGCCGCGCGCCGCGGTGTGAAAGAGCGCAAATCCGCGATCATCTCCCAAGCGGGACGTCAGGTGGAACGGGTCACCCAGCGCCTGCGCAATGACCGCGAATTGATGGATCTCGCGCGAGATTTCCTCGACATGGAATCCGAAGACGCCCTTCACGCGCTGGAGCAGACGCAGAAGACCGGGCGCAATGCCAGTGCGCGTCTTGCGGCCTATCTGTTGCTGGATGCTGCGCTGTAGTCAGCGGCTCAGCATGACGATTGCGACGACACCCGAGGCAAGCAGGAGAATTCCTGCGACTTCCAGCAACGATACGCGCTCCCGGAACATGAGACGTGAAGCGACAAGGGTGAACAGGATTTCGACCTGACCAACAGCCTTCACGCTCGCAGCATCTTTCAACGTGAACGCGGCCACCCAGGCCATCGACCCCAGAAAGCCGATCAGCCCCACCCACCCGGCATGACGCCATGCCCCGAAGAGTCGGGCGGTCTGACCGGGCTCTCTCAGGCGAAGCCAGACAAGCAGCAGGGCTGACTGGACGACCGTTACAAAGGCCAGCGTCGTGGATGTACTGAGCACCACATTGGCGTCGCCAAGCGACAGGGATGCACCGCGAAGCGACACTGAAGACACGGCAAAGCACGCCCCTGACAGCAGCCCGATCCATAAGGCACCATCGGGGCGCCATTTCCCGTCCTTGCCCTTGGGAAGCGAGATCAGGATGATGCCAACGATGCTGGTAAGGATTGCCAGCAAGGCAGGCAGCGTGAGCGCGTCCCCCAGAAGCAGAATTCCCACCAGCGCCGCCTGAATCGGCTCAGTCTTGGTGAAGGCGGTGGCCGCCGCAAAATTGGCGCGTGAGAACAGGTGGATCAGCAATCCCGTCGCCAGCACTTGCGCGACCGCGCCGACAAGGGCGAACGCAAAGAACTGGCCCGACAGGTTGGGCAGGGGCGCACCGCGTCCCAAAGTCAGGGCGAGCAGCACGGCGATTGCTAGCGGCGCCGCATAAACGAAGCGGGTTGCTGTCGATCCCCATGTGCTGAGCCGGTCTTTCAGCTGTTTCTGAAACGCAGAGCGGAGGTTCTGGCAGAACGCAGCCGCCAGCGTCATGGAAATCCAGAGATCCATTTCGGGTAATCTTTATATTGCGAGTGCTGCTGGATCAGGCGGCTTGCGACCGTTTGGCCTTGCGGGCCTCCAGCTTGTTCACAGCATGGAGATATGCCTTGGCACTTGCGACCAGCGTATCCGGATCGGATGAGCGTCCCGTGGACATGATGCCATCGCTGTTGAGCCGGACAGACACAGTGGCTTGCGCATCCGTGCCTCCGGTGACGGCGTGGACCTGGTACAGCTCCAGCTTGCCCTCATGTGGGACGATCTCGCGAATGGCGTTGAACACGGCGTCTACCGGCCCGTTTCCACGCGCGATCGCGAACTTGTCTTCACCTTCGACAACCAGATCGATTTCGGCAGTCTGAGGTCCATCCGTGCCAGCAACCACACGCAGGCGCTTGAATGCGATCCGCTCACCTTCAGTCGCCAATTGATCATCGACCAGCGCGATGATGTCATCATCGAAGACGTGTTTCTTGCGGTCGGCCAGCGCCTTGAAGCGCTTGAACGCATCGTTCAGGGCCTCACCTTCCATGCTGTAGCCAAGCGCTTCCAGCTTGTCGCGGAAGGCGTGACGTCCGGAGTGCTTGCCCATGACCAGGGATGTCTTGGCGACGCCAACATCTTCTGGCCGCATGATTTCATAGGTTTCGGCATTCTTCAGCATGCCATCCTGGTGGATGCCGCTTTCGTGTGCGAAGGCATTCTTGCCCACGATGGCCTTGTTGTACTGCACAGGGAAGCCGGTGATGCGGCTGACCATTGCCGAGGCGCGGGAAAGATAGGCCGGCTTGATGTCTGTCTCGAAGGGCAGCGTGTCGCTGCGCACCTTCATTGCCATCACGATTTCTTCCAGAGCGGCGTTGCCCGCGCGCTCACCCAGGCCATTGATGGCGCATTCCACCTGACGCGCGCCATTGGCGACGGCATTGATGGAGTTGGCGACTGCCAGACCCAAATCGTTGTGGCAATGCGCAGACCAGATCACCTTGTCGGAATTTGGCACCGTCTCGATCACCCGCCGGAACAGGGCGCCATATTCATCTGGATGCGAATAGCCGACCGTATCTGGCAGGTTGATCGTGGTTGCGCCGCTGGCGATGGCTGTGTCGATACATTTGCACAGGAAGTCGAATTCCGTACGTGTCGCGTCTTCGGCGGACCATTCGACGTCGTCGGTGTGATTGCGGGCCTGCGCAACTGAGCGGCCGACGGCTTCCAGAACAGCGTTCGGGCCCATCTTCAGCTTGTGCTTCATGTGGACCGGGCTGGTCGAAATGAAGGTATGAATGCGTGGGCGGGCCGACTTCTTCACCGCTTCGGCGCAGCGCTCGATGTCGTTCGGCGTCGAGCGGGCGAGGCCACAAATGATGGCCGACCTGGATTGCTCTGCAATGGCGCTGACCGCGGCGAAGTCGCCTTCGGACGCGGCGGGGAAACCGGCTTCGATGACATCGACGCCCATGGTTTCCATCAACTCGGCCAGTTCGAGCTTTTCATTATGGGTCATGGAGGCGCCAGGCGATTGTTCGCCGTCACGCAAGGTTGTGTCGAAGATACGGATGTGAGGATTGGATGAAGTGGACATTGTCTAGCTACCGGGTCTGGGAATGGAGTGTGAGGTTGATTGTACCCCCTGACCGCGTGCTTGCCCTGGCTGAACCCTAGGCAGACATCACCGGCCAGGGGCCGGTAAGCAGTAGCTGAAGAGGCAATTTATTCCACATATGGAGCTTCATCGGCCTATGGCGCGGCGCTGTCAACCTCGTTTTGCGGAATGAGGGCAACAGATTGCCCCGCCTTGCGCATGCGGGCGCGCGCATAGGCGGCGATGGCGATATAGACCGCAATGGCGGCGCCCGCAGCGGCGATGGCGACGAGCGGATTGCCTTTGAAGGCAGCAAATAGGCTCTGACCTGCAAATGCGATCAGGGCGATCTTCGGAATGATACCGACGCCCATGCCGGCCCAGTAGTGCAGGAACTTTGCATGGCTGACCCCGAATGCCATGTTCACGAGCAGGGCAGGGCCAGCCGGTACGTTCCGGACGATTGCGCTGGTCATCAAGGCATTGCGACCGACAAAGCCAGACAGCTTGTTGGCCGTCTCGCCAGCATAGCGACGGAAGGTTTTCTCGCCCGCTAGCCGTCCGGCATAAAACGTCGCGGCCCCTGCCACCATGTTTGCAATCCACCCCATGAAGGCACCGAGCCAAGGCCCGAACATGGCAATAGAGATCGCCAACAGGGCAAATTGCGGAATGCCGACAAAGGCGCCGACAACGAATAGCACGATCAATGCCGGAAGCGCCCACGGGCTGGCAGCGATGCTTTCCATCGTGGTCTGCAGCGCTTCAAGGTCGGTCAGGTTTGTGGTCTTTCCGATCAGGAACAGGACCAGAATTACCAACAGTGCAACCCCGCCGATGATGGCACCTCGGCGGGCATTGGCGTCGAGAACTTTTTTCGGAGCTGGCTGGGTGTCCATGAGCGTACTTTCAGACTTGCCGCGATTTACGGCATTCCGCCGGGTGCCGCAAAGTTAATTTATGCAGCAGTTGATCGATCCGTAGCACACCGATACGTAGTCTGCCGAACGATTGTAGATTCTGAAGGATTCCCCCGCATGACAGACCTTTCCCCTCGCCATGACTGGACCCGGGATGAAATCGCCGCATTGTATACGCAACCGCTTGATACGCTGATGGCGCAGGCCCTGTCCGTGAAGCAGGCGAACTGGCCGGATGGGAAAGTTCAGAAGTCCCAATTGCTATCCATCAAGACAGGCGGCTGCGCTGAGAATTGCGGATATTGCAGCCAGTCCGCCCATTTCGACACCGGGCTTGAAGCGTCAAAATTGATGCCACTGGACGAGGTCGTGTCGGCTGCGCGCCGGGCGAAAGAGAATGGTGCGGATCGGTTCTGCATGGGCGCGGCATGGCGCAGTCTGAAGGATCGCGATGTGCCAAAAGTCGCCGCCATGATCGAGGCTGTGAAGGCAGAAGGGCTGGAGACTTGCGTCACGCTGGGCATGCTGGATGATGGTCAGGCCGAGGCGCTGAAATCAGCTGGTCTGGATTACTACAATCACAATCTCGATACATCGCCCGAATACTACGGGAATGTCGTGTCAACGCGCACCTATGACGACCGTCTCGAAACGCTGGGCCGTGCGCGCGAAGCGGGCCTCAAGCTGTGTTGCGGCGGCATTCTGGGGATGGGTGAAAGCCGTGAAGACCGGATCGGCCTGATCCATGAATTGTCAAAACTGTCACCTCATCCCGAAAGCGTGCCGGTGAACATGCTGGTGCCCATCGAAGGAACGCCTCTTGGCGACAGCCCGGCGATTTCGGTTATCGAGATGGCGCGTGCAATCGCCGTTTGTCGCATTGTGTTCCCGAAGAGCTGGGTTCGCCTGTCCGCAGGCCGCGAGGGCATGACCGATGAAGGTCAGGCGCTCTGCCTGTTGGCGGGAGCGAATTCCATCTTTGTGGGCGACCGTTTGCTGACCACCGACAATCCGGAAATGGATGAGGACGCTGCCCTGATGGGCAAGATGGGGATGGAAGCCGCTCCGCGCGAGGACATGGAATCCCCTGCGAAGCGGACCACCCTGATCGGGGCGTGACCCGCTAGCGGGTCTGGCCACCGTCCACAGGAACGATCGCGCCTGTGATGAAGCTGGCGACGGGGCTGAGCAGGAAGGCAGCGGCGGATCCGATTTCTTCCGGTCTGCCGAATCGCTGGAGTGGCACTTCGCGCTTGATCCAGCGTTTCCAGGCGTCGCCGCGGTCGCCATTGATGCGCTCTTCCCATTCGCCATCCGGGAAGATGATGTTGCCGGGTGCAATGGCGTTGATACGCACATTGTTGCGACCGGACACCCGGGCGAGTTCCTTGGTCAGGTGATTCATCGCGGCTTTCGACGTGCCATAGGTAAGCGGCGTGCCGAGCCCGGTGAGGCCGGCGATGGAAGAGATCATCAGGATTGAGCCTTCGCCGCGAGGATCCATCCGTCGAAGGGCCGAGCGGGCGAGGAAGAATGCCGAATCCAGATTCTGGGAAATGCCTGCGTCCCAGGTTGAGTCATCAACCTCGAATCCCGGAGGGCAGGGGTGGAGGCCGACATTCGCGACGGCGCCCCATAGCTCGCCGAGTTCGTTCTCGATCGTGTCGATCATCGTCTCGACAGTGCGCGAATCTCTGAGGTCTCCCGCGCGGGCCCAGACATTGTCTTCGCCATACACCGCGGCAAGGCGCGCGCGTTCCTGTTCAAGTTTTTCCTCGCCGCGCGCTGCCAAGGCGACTTTCGCCCCTTCGGCCAGCAAAGCTTCTGCGATGCCCAGTCCGATGCCGCGGCTGGCGCCAGCAATGAAGACTGTCTTCCCGTTCAAGCCCAGATCCATGGTGTTTTCTCCCTGTTTTTGTTTGCTGCGCAGATTACGGGCTGGCGTCGCAATGAAAATCCCCGCCCTAGAGGAAGGCGGGGAGGGGTAGGCGCGCGGCTCTTGCTCAATTGGCCTGGCGGAAGCGGACATTTACGCTTTCGTCGAGGCGGGGAGTGCGTCCGGTCACGCGCTTCACAATTCGCTCCAGCGCAGGGAAGAAGCCGATCCGCTCCAGCACGGGATTGGTGTAATTGGTGATGACGCAATAATGCGTATCCTTGCCCAGGCGATGGTGCGCGGCGTGATGCTGGAAGGACTGGGCCAGGCCCGTTTTCTGAAGGGCTGTGATCAGCTTTCCGTTTTCTTTCGGACTGCGATGCGCCGCGCGGTGAAACTCGTTCGAGAACGCCCCGAACAGGACGGCTGAGCCGGTGAACAGGTTGAGCGTATCCGTTGCCCAGAAGGCGATCAGGAACAGGGCACCTATCACGAGCACTTCCCGGTTTCGCGACAGGAATGAGCCCTTCAAAAATGCACGCGGGCGGAAATGGTGCTCCTGGTTGGCGCGGATTGTGTGTCCGAGGACGGGCCAATTCGGGTTCCCATAGCGATCTTCGAACCAGTGAATAATCCCTGAGACAAAGTCGGCGAGCAGCAGCCCGCCAAAAATGGAAGCTACGGATTTGAAAGCTGTAACGACAATCGTGACCGGCATGGGCCATCTCCTTCTTGCTGTCGAACTAGGATAGCTGGACTAGCAAGTAAGCGTTTGCTAACTAAATGCGGCCAGAATGCGGCAAGTGAGGAAGTGAACACTTACTTCTTGCGTTTGTAAGTCCCGTTGAAGGCTCTCAGTCTCGCAAGGGTTTTCGCGTAATGACGAAAACGGCCCCGATTGCGATGAGGCCGAGTCCGAAACCCAGCATCCAGGGATTGCGATAGCCGAAGATGACAATGAGGCCGGCGGCAATGGACATGCCGATGAGGGCAGCAATCTTTGCTTCCCGCCCCATGGCTCCGGTCTCAATGAAGGCCTTGATGGTTGGTCCGACGCCGGGCTGTCGATAGATCCAATCGGCCCAAATGGGGTTGGACTTGGCGAAAGCGAGTGCGGCCACGATCCAGAAGATAGTGGTTGGCCATACCGGGATGGCCAGTCCAATCGCGCCGAGCACGAAGGCCAAACTTCCGATTGCGCGCCAAATCCACATACGGAACCAATTCCCCGCGCGTCACCGACTGGCAACCCCCAAATGCGGTGTCGGTCGCGGGATTGTGGTCGGAATTTGTAGAATTTTCTTTGATTTGACCCATTCGCGCCCTGTTCGCGCCGCGGCGAAGAGGTGTAAGAGTTGTAAGAAAGCTCAAAGGAGAGGGTTCCATGTCGTACTTCGTATCGGGCAAGCGGGGATTTGGTCGGACACTGGTTGCTGCCGTCTTGATCGCTGCGCTGGCGGCGTGCGGAGGGGACAAAGCTGACAAACCGTCTGACGTCGCCAGTGAGGAAGGGACGATTGTTACCCGGTCACCGGCAGACAATGTTGCGGCCCGCCAGCGCGAACGTCGTCGTCAGGCCGCGCAGGCAGAAGCCGAGCAGGATTTCTCCTATTTCCGGTACCGTATCGACACGTCGACCGAACAGCCTCTGGCCTGTTTTGTGTTTTCAGCGCCACTTGATCCGGAAGCGGACTATTCGCCCTATGTCGAGTTTCGACCAGCCTTCCGCCCGGCGCTGAGCGTCGAGGGACGCGAACTTTGCGTGGGTGGCCTGACATTTGGATCGGAACGGTCGGCCACTCTGCTGTCTGGGCTTCCTGCCGCAGATGGACGGACGTTGAAATCCGAAGAGACCGTGCCGATCGATTTTGCCGATCGACCACCCTATGTCGGCTTCAAGGGAGCAGGGGTGATCCTGCCGCGCGAAGATGCGGATGGCCTGCCGATCGAAACCGTGAATGTCGACGAAGTGGAAGTCACGGTCGCCCGCGTGAATGATCGCGCGCTGGCCTTCAAATCCATCTCTCAGGGGCGGACGAATGCTCAAGGCAGCTATGGATACACTTGGGGCGAAGACAATCCGGACGATGTTCAGGAAACACTGTTCACTGGACGCATGCCGATTGCGAACGAACAAAACGCACCGGTCATTTCGGTGTTTCCGTTGCAGGATGTCGTCGGCCCATTGGAGCCGGGCGCCTACTACGTGACCGTGAAGGACGCAGCCGATCTCAGCAGCGCTGAGCAGCCACCTGCCTCGTCGAGTCGCTGGATCATGATGACCGACCTTGCCATCACGGCGTATGAGGGCGGCAACGGGCTCGATATCACACTGCGATCCCTGCAGGATGGGCGACCTGTACCAGATACGACCGTGCAATTGGTCGCCCGCAACAATGATATTCTTGCCGAAGGACGCACAAACGAGGTTGGACGCATCGCCTTCGACGCGCCAATCACCAACGGGCAAGGCAATATGGAGCCGAAACTGATCCTGGCCTATAGCGCCAAGGGTGAGTTGGCCGTTCTGGATCTGACACGCGCTCCGGTCGATTTGTCAGAGTACGCCGTGGGCGGACGTCGTATGTCCGGTGACATCGACGCTTATATGTATACCGAACGCGGCATCTATCGTCCCGGCGAAACGGTTCGCCTGACAGCCTTGCTGCGTGATCATACGGGCAAGGCGATTGAAGACCGCAGCGGCAATCTGGTGATCTATCGTCCGAATGGGCTGGTTGCAGAAAAGATCCGCTTTGATGATCCAGAGGGATCGGCCGTTGTTGAAGGGTATGAACTGGCGAAGGGCGCATCGCGCGGCCAGTGGCGCGCAACAGTTGAAATGGATGGCGTTTCGGGCACATCTGGTTCGGTAAGTTTCTCGGTAGAGGATTTCGTGCCTCAGCGTATCGCAGTCGATCTGGATACGGACGAGGAGACACCGATTCTGCTGGGTGGAACGCGCGCAGTTGAGGTGGCTTCCCGCTTTCTCTACGGCGCACCCGGCGCGGGCCTTACCGTGAAGTCCGAAGCACGGATCGAAGCGCAGGCGAATCCATTCCCGGCTTTCAAGGGTTTCAAGTTCGGTCGTCATGACGAGAACTTCCGCGAACGCATTCTGGAAATGGATGATCGCACAACGGATGGGGCAGGGGTGACGACAGTCACGCTGGCACCTGGAAATGCCGGCAGCAATGCGGGCGTGCCACTGCGGATCAATACGGTTGTTAGCGTACTTGAGCCGGGCGGCCGGGCTGTGACGGAGAGCGTGCGTATTCCGTATCGTCCGGAACGGCTCTATGTCGGTCTCAAGCCCGGGTTTGAGTATTCGGTCGAGGAAGGCCAGGACGCGGCTTATGAAGTCGTGGCCATGAACGAGAAAGGCCAGGCGATTGCCCAGCGCCTAAACTGGAAATTGCTTGCCATCGACTACCATTATGACTGGTACCGCGATGGGGATCGCTGGCGCTGGCGTCGGTCCCGTACGGTGACCAAGGTCAATGAGGGAATTGTCACGACGCCAGAAGGCGGCAGCGCAGAGATTCGCGTTTCGGGTCTGGACTGGGGAAGCCACGAATTGGTGGTTGAGGGCACTGATGCAAATGCGTCTGCAGCCTCCAGTGATGATTTCTATGTGGGTTGGGGCGGCGGTGTCTCGGAAGATGGTGCGGAAGCGCCGGATCGTGTCCGAATCATCGGCCCTGAGAAGGCGCCGTCGGCAGGCCAGAGCGCTGACATCACCATTGTGCCGCCTTATGAAGGTCAGGCCCAAGTCGTGGTAGCGACAGACCGTATTCTGTCGGTTCAGAATTTTTCCGTCAGCGAGCAGGGAACGAATGTCACCTTGCCGGTTACGGATGAATGGGGCGAAGGCGCCTATGTCATGGTCTCGGTCTATACCGAGCGCGACCCGATCCTGCGGGCGAAGCCGCGCCGTGCTGTGGGTGTCACCCACATCCCCGTTGATATGGGAGAGCGTACATTTGAACTGACGCTGAATGCGCCAGAAATTGCCCGCCCGGTTGGCGAACAGGTTGTCGAGGTTGAGTTTGATGGTGGCCCGCGTGAGCCGGTCTTCCTGACGCTGGCGGCTGTGGATGAGGGCATCCTCAGCCTGACCAAATTCAAGAGCCCGGACCCTGTCAGCTACTATTACGGCAAGAAGGCGCTCGGTGTTGAGATGTATGACGACTATGGTCGCCTGCTTGATCCGAACATGGGGTTGCCAGCGGAAGTTCGCTCGGGCGGTGACCAGCTTGGCGGCGAAGGACTTTCGGTTGTCCCCGTGAAGTCGGTTGCTCTGTTCTCCGGCCTCGTGGATGTAGGCCGGTCCGGCAAGACGAAAGTCCGTCTGGAACTGCCAGAGTTCAACGGTGAACTTCGCCTCATGGCTGTGGCGTGGTCACGCTCTGGGCTTGGTTCGGCAGAGGCCAGCATGATCGTGCGCGAAAAAGCGCCGTCCGATCTGATCATGCCACGCTTCCTGGCACCGGGCGACGAGGCCCAGATCACGGCCAGTATCGACAATGTTGAAGTTGGCCCTGGCGCGTTTACCGCAGAGATCACTGCGGACGGCCCGGTTGATGTCGCCGACGGCAAGCTGACGCGGTCCCTGGCGACCGGTGTGCGCGCCGATGTGCCGGTGCGCGTCGATGCGACGTCGGAAGGGATTTCGACGGTACGTCTTGTTGTCAGTGGACCAAATGATTTCGAGACGGAGCGCTCCTACCAGATCCAGACGCGTTCGCCCTATCTGCCGGTCACGCGCATCAGCCGCGCGCTCATGGAGCCAGACGACACCTACACCGTGTCTGCCGATTTACTTGACGGATTGGTGCCGGGATCAGCGTCGGTGAGTGTTGGCTATTCGACGTTGCCTATGGATCCCGCGACGCTATACGCTTCGCTTGATCGCTACCCTTATGGCTGTACGGAACAGACGACGAGCCGGGCCTTGCCGTTGCTCTATTCGGAGCAGTTGATTGCAATGGGCGCACCTGAGCGCCGTGACGATCCGAAGACGCGTATCCAGACCGCAGTGAACACATTGTTGAACCGTCAGGGATCGGATGGAGCCTTCGGTCTGTGGCGGGAAGGGGACGGCTATGCGTCGCCTTGGCTTGGCGCATATGTGACCGATTTTGCCTATCGCGCAAAGCAGGCTGGATATGCAGTGCCGGATGAAGCGCTGGAGCGCGCCTATGGGGCACTTCGTGCGATATCGACCGGAGATTCCTGGCGCGTGTACGGCTACGACACGGATGTGTATGAGAGCCGCTATTCCAACGACACATCTGAAAAGATGATGCAACGCTCTGCCGCCTATGCGCTCTATGTGCTGGCCAAGGCGGGTAAGGCAGACATCTCTCGCCTGCGCTATCTGCATGATCGTGAGCTGACGGAAATCGACAGCCCGCTGGCGCGTGCACATATTGGCGCGGGACTGGCGATGCTGGGTGATCGGTCACGTGCAGCATCGGCCTTTGCGGCTGCGGAGGAGGCGCTCGGCTACGAGAATACGGGCGACTATTACCAGACGCCTCTGCGCGACGAGACCGCGATCCTCGCACTCGCCTCCGAAGCCAACATGCTGGATGTCGTTGAACGTCTTGCGGCGAAGTTGAGTGAAGATGCGCCTGACCCGAGTGGTCTGACCACGCAGGAGAAAGCCTTCGCGCTGCTTGCGGTGGACGCCCTGAACAAGGGTGGCGATGGCTTCCGCCTGAAAGTCGAGGGACTCGGCCGTGGCAATAACAATGACCGCCAGTATGCCCTGACCGAAGCACAGGCCGAGGAAGGCGTGACATTCACTCTTGAAGGCAAGGCGCCGATGTTCCGGACTGTAATGGTTTCTGGCTCGCCAGAAACTGCGCCGCCTGCCGCGACGTCGAAACTGAACGTCGACAAGAGCTTCTTCACGCTGACGGGTGGCCGCGTAAACCTGGCCCGCATCAGTCAGGGGGACCAGCTGGTCGTGCGTCTGACTGTGTCGCCGCAGGAACGCCGCCTCAATCCGGTGATCGTGGCAGACCTTCTTCCCGCTGGCTTTGAAATTGAGTCGGTGTTGCGACCCGCAGACGGGCGTCGCCAGTATGGCAGCTCAGGGGCGTTTGCATTCCTTGGTGAGATCGCCAACGCGCAGACTGCGGAGGCTCAGGATGACCGGTTCGTGGCGGCGGTAGATGCTTACGCCCAACCTGTAACGCTGGCCTATGTGGTGCGAGCCGTCACGCCGGGCGAATTCGCGATGCCGGGCGTGGTGGCCGAAGACATGTACCGTCCGGAAGTGTTCGCACGGTCGCGGCCGGGCCGGGTGACGATCAGTGCCCAACCGGGGACAATGGGGGGCGGCCAGTAAGCCATGCTGACGCCACGGCGGATCGTCATCGCGATCGCCGCATTGTTTGCGGCGGTCGTGCTTGCGGACCATGTTCTGCCGCCACCATTAGAACGCGCCGGAGAGATTTCGGCGCTTGTCACGGATCGCGAGGGAAAGCCGCTGCGGGCTTTCCCGACTGATGATGGCCGTTGGCGGTTTCGCGGCGACCTGGACAAAATTGATCCTGAATTCATAGAGGCGCTGATCCGTGTGGAGGACAAGCGCTTCTACAGTCATCGCGGAACCGACTGGGCCGGGCTCATGCGCGCTGTGGTCGATTCAGCGAGGGCGGGCCGTGTAGTGTCCGGTGGCTCCACGATCACCATGCAGACCGCTCGCATGCTGGAGCCGCGGGATCGCAATGTAGGCTCCAAAATAATTGAGATCGCCCGTGCCTGGCAGATCGAGCGCCGATTATCCAAGGATGAAATTCTTGAACTCTACCTGACGCTGACCCCCTATGGAGGAAATCTGGAAGGGGTTCGCGCGGCTAGCTGGAGCTATTTCGGCCATGAAGCAGATCGTCTGTCTGATGATGAAATTGCATTACTGATTGCATTGCCGCAATCCCCTGAAGTACGCCGACCTGACCGCCGCCCAGAGCAGGCCAGAAAAGCGCGCGACTGGGTTGCGACCAAGCTCAATCGGTACGGCGTTTTCAGTGATGCGGACGTGGAGGAGGTGATGCTGTCCTCTGTGCCCACACGCCGGAGGGACTTTCCGATGCGTGCCTGGCACGGCACGGAGAAGGCACTTTCGAGTGGCCCGCGCGAAGATGTGCAGTCCACACTGGATGCCGGGCTTCAGTCTGAACTTGAGGCGATCGCCCTGCGCAAGGCTGAAGCGGAAGGGACGGATGTACAGGTCTCCGCCATCGTGGTGCATATCCCCACGCGGGGCGTGCGGGCTCTGGTTGGGTCTGCGTCACGTGACAGGGCAGGGGGGTGGTTGGACCTGACAGCGCGGGCGCGATCTCCGGGATCGACACTGAAACCTTTTGTCTACGCCATGGCGTTTGATGACGGGCAGGCGGCGCCGGATACGCGAATTGCCGATTTGCCAAAGCGGTTTGCGTCCTATCAGCCAGAGAATTTTGATCGCTTGTTTCGCGGCGACGTTCGCGTGTCGGACGCGCTTCAGCATTCCCTGAATGTGCCTGCGGTTCTGATGCTGGACCGAGTGGGGCCAGAGCGCTTTGCGGCGCAACTCGCGCTGGCAGGTGCGCGCCCCCGGATCAGTGGCAGTGCCAGTCATGAAGCCGGGCTTGCCTTGGCGCTTGGTGGTGCTGGCCTGACGGCGCGGGAGCTTGCCGTGCTCTATTCGGCGCTTGGGGACGAAGGTGTGGCCAAGCCGCTGGTCTGGCGCGCCGACGGGGAAACGGCAAGTTTTGAGCGAACGGGGCGTAGGCTGGTCAGCGCGGAGAGTGCTTCAGACATCATCCGTATCTTGCAAAATGGTCCCATGCCTGAAGGGCGTATGCCGGGGCGCTTGACGGAAGGGGCACCGCAAGTCGCTTTCAAGACAGGTACGTCCTATGGGTTCCGTGACAGCTGGGCCGCGGGTGTGTCCGGTGAGCATGCCATCGTGGTGTGGGTAGGCAGGGCGGACGGAGCGCCACGGCCCGGAAAGACCGGACGGACCACTGCTTTGCCTATTCTGTTTGAAATCGCAGATCGTACTGCACACCATTTGCGGGACGAGGGCGAGGCCCGCACGCGATTGACCACTCAGAGCAAAATTGAAACGCGTGGTGCGTTGCATGACTTTTCGCCTGCGGCGCCGCCTGAAATTCTGTTTCCGCCAGCCAATGCGGAATTATGGGCCGGCAGTGTGGATGGCAGTTCGGCCCGGCCTTTCGTCCTTGCGGGGCGAGGTGAGGGAAAGCTCAGCTGGTACATCGATGGCAGTCCGGCCGAGACCGACGATGCCGGTGCGCCCATCTGGAGGCCATCGCAGGCAGGGTTCTATACGGTCACAGCGGTAGATGGCAGCGGCCGGTCCAGCCTGGTTCGTGTCCGCGTTTTAACGGGGCCGTCGTGATGACACAACTGCGCACACGACTGACACCAATCGGCAACACGGCTGAAACACATTTCTGTCAACACTGCCTTTGCGGCCTTCACGGCGACCGGGGGACAGCCATATGAGGGACTGGAAGCGGCGTGTGGTTTTGCCGCGAGAGTTTAGAGTACCGGGTTCAGATATGCGTTTACCGTCCGCCCCCACATTGACCGTTGCTGCCGGCCTGGCCGCAATGGCGCTTGCCTTCTTTTCCAATGCCGGCGCCGAGAATCAGCCTGTTTCAGAGCCAAGCGCGAAACGCTTGTCGACCGCGATTTTTGCGGGAGGGTGCTTCTGGTGTGTCGAGGCAGATTTCGACAAGGTTGAAGGCGTGTTTGATACGGTCTCGGGGTACACGGGTGGCGAGCTTGCCAATCCGACCTATGAACAGGTTTCAAAGGAAAACACCGGACATTATGAGGCGGTGAAAGTCACCTATGATCCGGACGTTGTGAGCTATGAAACGCTCGTCGATTTCTTCTTCCGGCATGTGGACCCAACGGATCCCTACGGACAGTTCTGCGACAAGGGCGACAGCTATCGAACAGCTGTGTTTGTTGCCACGGCGGATGAGCGCGCCATTGCGGAAGCCGAGATCGCCGAGATCGAGGAGTCCGAAATTCTGAAAGACCCTGTTGTCACGCCGGTGCTCCAGGCGAGCACCTTCTGGCCAGCCGAAGGCTATCATCAGAATTATTACAAGAAGAACCCACTCAAGTACCGCTATTATCGCGCGTCATGTGGCCGTGATGGCCGGGTTAAGGATCTTTGGGGCAGTAGCGCTTCTGATCACTGACCCGGAACAGGCGGGCAGGGGGCCGGCTTGAATTCGGTCTGTCCGTCAAATTTGGCTTCCCATTCCTGCGTGCGCTCCTGACGCGCATATCCCGTCCCGATATAGAGTTGGAATTCCCGAACGATGGGGCAGCCATTGCTGCGCGTGCCGAGTGGTATTGTCACCGCACCAACATGTTCGAAAGATCGGAAATCACTGCGCAGCTTGGGTCTCATGCCGGAGTGAAGTGAGGCGACAAGAACACGTTCGGCGAGGTCGCCTTCCAGAGGCTGGGCTTCGGAAAAGCTCTTCGGCCCCGCATAGCGCCGCCAGGAGATCATCGGCGTAGTCCGGTCACGGGCGTAATAGTCTAGCCCGTGCCATGCTTCGCGTTCATCCACGAGGACGGAAGTCGCGTTGAATTCGTCAGCGCGGGCAAATACCTGCTCCGCTGCGGCGTCCCAGCCGCGTGTGCGTTTCAGCGCATTGTCAAAGCCGAGCGCGGTCGTTGTCGATGCTGGCAATAGCGCGATCGTCATGAAGGTCACCATCAGAACGCCATGCAGTGCGAGGCTGGTCCAGAGCAGGCCTGAGGGCGAGTGGCGCATGAAATGACCGAAGCCAAGAATGGACACCGCGACAACCGAACCAATCAGCATGCGCGTGAGGAGCGACACGTCTGGCGCGAGCAGGAAAGCAAGGAAACTGACAGCGGCAATGATGTACCAAAGATTCCGGTTCGGCTTTGCGCGAGCGAGCCAAGCGGCAACCAGCACGCTGGCGGCCGGATAGGCGGTTGCTGCCCAATTCGCGTTTGCGCGAGACAGGACGGCTTGCCCGAGAATGATGATCAGGACTGGCAGGATGAAACAGAGCAACCAGCGATCCCGGCCCATGATGCCGTCATCTTCGCTGCGCATGACGAATATGCCGAAAAATAGTGCCAGGAAGCTGATCGGGCCGAATACGCCGAGTTGATCAACCAGGAAGGTGAGCGCGTTCTCGGGATTTATAAGGTCACCACCGAGATTTGCATTGTCGACCGTATGGCTGACGGTCTTGAAATCATTTGCCGCATTCCAGAGGAGGTGCGGCGCGAAGATGGCCGCTGCAATGCTGAGCGCGGCCAAGCCTTTAAACGATATTAGTGCGCGGCGACTCTGTTGATCAAGCAGCAGTACGAGCAAGGTACCGATCGCGAAATACAGCATGGCGTATTTGGACAGGAAGCCAAATCCGACCGCAGCGCCAAGGCCAACTGCGCTGATCCAGCCACCATTCTCGTTTCGCAGCCTCCAGAGTGCCCACAAAGCAGCGCACCAGAAGGGCATCAGCACGCCATCTGTCGAGATGACCACAGAGGAGAGAATGACCGCCGGCATGAGTGCATAGCCAAGGCTGGAGAACATGCCCACGCGGTGGCCGTACATGTCGCGCGCAAGGAAGTAGATGAAGACTGCGCCAGCCGTGTGAAGGAAGGCCGCGGGCAGACGCACAGCCCATTCTGCATTGCCCAATACAGTCGTGACCGCATGGATGACCCAGGCGATCATCGGAGGCTTGGAATAATAGCCCCATTCAAGAGTCTCTCCCCAGCGCCAGTACTGGGCTTCGTCCGCATAGAGATTTAATGGTGAAATACCTGTGAACGTGACCCGCACCACAAGCAGCACCGCCAATGCAAAAAAGGTGGTTGCCTGCCAGCGACGTGACGAATCGAATCCTGCTGCGGTCATGGGGCGCGATTCCTTCTCATCCTGAGACTTATATTGCCGCCGTAAAGCACACATTATCCCGGATCGCACGATATCTGCGCAGGGATGCCCTCAAACCGTGTCTTTTTTGCATCGCAACAAATCGATTGCCTGCTGGAATGGAATTTAGTGCTGAACCTTCAAGATCTTGTCACTAATCTGTCATCTGGTGTCGTTATCCGACCCGCAGTACCGGCGACCCGCAAGGGGCGGTTGCTGGCGCATCACCGACTAGGGGAATAGTCATGACAAATTGGACCACATTCGGGCGCGGGGCAGCCGTATCTGCTATTGCGCTCAGCATGGCCGGCGTCGCGATGGCGCAGGTTACAACTTCTTCCATTCGTGGACAGGTCACGAATGATGATGGTCAAGCCGTCGCCGGCGCGATGGTGACGGTTACTGACCCGACCACAGGACTTACACGTACGGCTACGACCAACCAGGTTGGCCAGTACACGATCCGCAGCCTGCCGATCTCCAACGACTATGTTGTGTCTGTCACTTCCACCGACCTGCAGGGTCAGTACCTGGAAGACGTTGGCCTGAACCTCGGCGACGCAACGCAGGTCGACTTCGTGCTTTCTGCTGACGCAGAAGCTCGCCAGGACACGATCGTTGTGACTGCATCGGCTGCAGACCTTGCACCGACCGCAACCGGTCCGTCGGCCTCCTTCGGTTTGGAAACGCTTCAGAAAGCGCCAGCGATCAACCGCAACATCACCGACGTTCTGCGCCTCGACCCGCGTATCTACGTTGACGAATCTCGCGGCGACATCAACGCTGTTCAGTGTGGCGGTAAGAACTCCCGCTTCAACTCACTGACCGTTGACGGCGTTCGCATGAACGACAATTTCGGCCTGAACTCCAACGGCTACCCAACCGAGCGTATCCCGTTCTCCTACGACGCTGTTGAGCAGGTTGCTGTCGAACTGGCACCGTTTGATGTTCAGTATGGCGGCTTCTCCGCTTGTAACATCAACGCTGTTACGAAGTCTGGTACGAACGAAATCCACGGCTACCTCTTTGGTGACTACACCAATGATGGCCTGCGCGCAGACACGCTCGAAGGCGACGACATCACGACCGGTGAGTATGACGAATACCGCTATGGTTTCGGCGTTGGTGGCCCGATCATCAAGGACAAGCTGTTCTTCTTCGCTGCTTACGAGAAGCTGGAAGGTGTGAACCTGTTTGACCGCGGACCGATCGGTTCTGGCGCCGTCAACGAAGTTGACATCACGCAGGCTGAAGTCGACGAAATCCGCAACATCGCCATGGAACTCTATGGCTATGATCCGGGCACGATCCCGACCAGCGCTGACAATTCTGACGAGAAGATCCTCGTCAAACTCGACTGGAACATCAGCAATGATCACCGCGCATCCTTCACCTATAACTGGAACGATGGCTTCAACATCGCTCAGTCTGACGGTGACTCCGATGAGCTGGAATTCTCCAACCACCTCTATGAGCGTGGCGCAGAACTGACCGCTTACGCTGGTTCGCTCTATTCCGACTGGACCGACAACTTCTCCACCGAGATTCGCGTTGCTTACTCCGAACTGGACAACCGTCAGGTTTCCGTTGGCGGCACCGACTTCGGTGAGATCACGATCGAAACCGACGATGTAGACGTCTACCTCGGCGGCGACGACTCCCGTCAGGCGAACAAGCTCTACTACGAAACCCTCAGCCTCGCGCTGAAAGGTTACTACTCGGCAGGCAACCACAATTTCAGCTTCGGCTATGAGCGTGAAGCCCTCGACGTGTTCAACATGTTCGTTCAGCACGTTGAAACCGAGATCGACTTCGACGCAAACAGCGGAGCGACCCTGCCAGGCGTGTTCGATCCAGCAATCGAAAACTTCCGTCTCGGCCTTGCTGACAACGTCAACTACAACAACTCGCCAACCGGTGACCCAAACAATGCTGCTGCTGATTGGGGTTACGAAATCAACACGCTGTACGGTCAGGACGAAATCGACCTCGGCAACGGCGTTATCGTAATCGCTGGCCTGCGTTACGACTGGTACACAACTGACGACGCTCCGGAAACCAACCCGGACTTCCTGGCTGACTACGGCTTCACCAACGGTCAGACCCTGGATGGTGAAGGTCTGCTCCAGCCGCGTCTTGGCTTCGAGTGGGACTTCTCTGACAATCTCGACCTGCGCGGTGGTGTCGGCCTCTACTCCGGTGGTAACCCGAACGTCTGGCTGTCGAACACTTACTCGGGCAACAACGTGCTTCAGTTCGGTGCTGACGGTGGTGCATTCGGTCTCGAAGACGGTGTGACGTCGCTCTTCGACATCGACTATGGTCTGTGTGAAGATGGCGTACCGACCGGCCCAGGTTATTGTGTTCCACAATCCATGATCGACGCTGTTGCTGCTGGCGAAGGTTCGAACTTCGAGATCAACTATCTTGATCCGAACTTCGAAATCCCATCCGAGTGGAAGTTCGCTCTCGGCGGTACGTACTATGCTGACGCACCTGCGCTCGGCGGTGAGTATGTCCTCTCCGGTGACATCCTCTACACGGTCAGCCAGGACAGCGCAGTCTGGATCCGTGGTGACCTCGAGCAGACCGGCACGACGACAGTCGACGGCCGTGTCTACCCGACCTACAGCAGCGTTCGTGAGCCAGCCTTCGTGCTGACCAACTCGAAGAGCGATGCCAAGTCGCTGCTCGTTTCCGGTTCGGTTTCGAAGTCTTATGACTTCGGTCTCGACTGGTCCCTGGGCTATGCCTACACAGATGCAGAAGACGTTCACCCGATGACGTCTTCCGTGGCATTCTCGAACTACGTCAACCGCGCATTCGGTGACCCGCAGGATGTCAGCGCTTCAACGTCTGACTACAACACGAAGCACCGCTTCACGGCGCTCGCCAATTACGAGCGTGCCTTCTTCGGTGACAATCTGACCACGTTCTCGGCCTTCGGCCAGGCTGTGTCAGGCCGTCCGTACAGCGTTGTGTTCGGTGGTGACCCGAACAGCATCACCGGCTTCACGCCTTACCTCGAAGGCAGCCCGTTCCTTGCTGCTGGTGCAGAGCGCAACGGCGAAGAAGGTTCCTGGTGGGGCAAGGTCGACATCAAGCTGGAGCAGGAATTCCCTGGCTTCCTTGATCACAAGGCTTCCGGCTTCATCGTGGTCGACAACTTCACCAACCTGCTGAACGACGAGTGGGGCATCCTGCGCGAGCCTGGCTTCCCGTCAGTATGCGCTGTTGATGACTTCCAGGCGGGTGACTGTGAATCTCGCCAGGGCGATGCATCGCGCTACGAAATCCGCTTCGGCCTGCGTTACGAGTTCTAGTCTTCTGAACTTCGTAATTTGAAATCGGGAAGGGCGGCTCTGCGAAGGGCCGCCCTTTTCCTTTGGAACAAGCTGTGGCATGGCGCGCTCAATGTCTGATATGAAACCTCACCTCCCGCCCGAATGGGCCCCGCATGCTGCTCTTTGGGTCGGCTGGCCCCGCCTTGTTGAGGAGTGGGGCGGCAATCTGGACGGGCCTCGCGCCGATATCGCCGGTTTTATCCGCGCGGCATCTGACTTCGTACCGATCCGCGTTGCAGTGGGCTCGGATGAAGCGGAAGAAACCGCGCGCGCAGCGGTGGGTGATTGCGCCGACATCTGCCGTATTCCGACAGGAGATATTTGGCTGCGCGATACCGGACCGATCATTACCGGCTCTGGCGATGCGCGAAAGGCGCAGACGTTCCGGTTCAATGGGTGGGGCGGGAAATACCTGATGCCCGGCGATACCGAAACAGCTGTGGCGATCGCAGACTTCGAGAACATTAATACAGAGTCTCATGATCTGGTTCTTGAAGGTGGTGGGATTGATGCTGATGGCACAGGCCGTCTGTTGACGACCGGGCAGTGCCTGTTGAACGCAAACCGCAATCCTGATCTCGACCAGTCCGAAATCGAATTGGCCATTTCGCACGCGCTTGGCGTCCATGAATACATCTGGCTGGGCGATGGCCTGCTCAATGATCATACGGACGGCCATGTCGACAATGTTGCACGTTTCATCTCTCCGGGGCATGCGATCTGCCAGCATCCCTCAGGCGATGACGATCCGAATGCGGAAACCTTGCAGGAGATTGAGACAACGCTACGCAGGGCCGGGCTGGAAGTAACGACCATACCGTCACCGGGTCTTGTGAAGGATGAGGATGGTAATCCCATTCCGGCAAGCCATATGAATTTCGCGATCACGAATGGGGTCGTTCTCGTACCGGTGTATGAGGATCGTTATAGCCTGGTGGCATTGGCCGAGCTGAGCGCCTTATTTGAGGGACGCCAGGTGATTGGCTTGCCGGCGCGGCACATCCTCAATGGCGGAGGCAGCTTCCACTGCATGACCCGCGAAATTCCAGCCTGACTTTCAGGAGACAGACATGACCCGCACTCTGACCCTTGCCAGCATTCAGTTCACGCCGTCAGACGATGAGCAGGACAATATCGACCGCGTGGCCGCCTTTGTGCGTGAAGCAGCAGAGAAGGGCGCAGATGTTGTTCTCCCGCCGGAGCTGTTTACCGGCTACTATTTCTGCAAGACGCAGGAAGAAGAGCATTTTGCGCGTGCCTACCCTTGGCGAGAACACCCCGCTGTTGAGCAACTGTCGGAACTCGCAGCGGAACTCGGCGTCGTCATACCGGTCTCCATCTATGAGAAGGATGGGCCGCACTATTACAATTCACTTGTCATGATCGATGCGGACGGAACACCGCTGGGGGTCTATCGCAAGAGTCACATTCCAGATGGGCCGGGCTATCAGGAAAAATACTATTTCCGCCCGGGCGATACTGGCTTCCGTGTCTGGGACACGATGAAGGGGCGTCTCGGCGTCGGTATTTGCTGGGATCAATGGTTCCCGGAAGCGGCGCGGGCCATGTCCCTCATGGGAGCGGACGCGCTGCTCTACCCTACAGCCATTGGCGCTGAGCCGCAGGATGCGAGCCTCGACACCGCGGCGCGCTGGCGCCGGGCCATGCAAGGTCATGCTGTGTCGAACACGATTCCGGTTGTCGCAGCCAATCGCGTCGGCGATGAGGAGGGGCAGGTGTTTTACGGCACGAGTTTCATTGCCGACCCGACGGGTGAGATCGTGATCGATTTCGGGCGGACAGAGCAGGGCGTACTCGTCGCCGAGTTTGATCTGGACGAAATAGACCGGGAACGAGCAGCCTGGGGCTTCTTCCGAGACCGCCGCACGGATCTCTACGACATCCTTACCTAGTTGCGTGGGGGCCGATCTGTTTCGGTCCGGGCAAATCTCGGTTTATCCTGCCTTTCAGGTTTCGGTGCCTTCAAGTCAGCGATGTTGATGCTGCCGGACTCGCTGGCGAAATCCGCCGCAAATCGCGTCAAAACCGTTTTGAATTCCTCAAAGCTGGCCTGGCGGTCCAGATTTGGATCGAACCGCGCCGGATTGCCGAGCGTGTCGTCTCGAATTGGTTGGCTCTCGGCCCAGGTGAGCTGTTCCAGCGGGCTGAGATAACCATCTTCATTCGTGTCCGCTTCTGCGAAGGCGGCCGAAATACCAGCCGCGAGCTCGTCTTGTGTCACCTCGCCATCAAGGTCAGTGTCAAAGCTCACGATCAGGCCGCCACCGGATACCAAGCGATCGGGTGCGTGCGCATTCGGCGGGGCTTTCCGTTTGGAAGGGCCGGGATAGGCCTGTCCGGGCAAGCGCACCAGTTCATCCAGATCATCATCACCTGCGCCCGCGGCAGTTGGAGCGACGAGGGCGCATACAGCGGCGGCGGACAAGGCAAAAATCAGGTTGCGCATCGACAACTCCATGAAGGTTTGACGATGCAGAGTAAGATGGTGTGGCGTTTTTGCAACATAACGTTTCAGTTATCTTGTCCCCGAAGCCGTCTCGCATTAGCCTCTTGTTAACGCCGCCTTAACGCAAAGGGAGCAATCCGTTAACCAGTTGCGGTCGCCGTATGGTGCCCGATTCGTGCGATTTGGATTGAAGACACTATGGCAATTACGGCGGACCAGGTACCACTCATCATGTCTGCCGGCGCGACGGCGCTGGGGCTTGCGGCCCTGCTTTGGGCCTTGCGTGTCTCCGACGGCGCCCGCGGTGCTGCCCGTAAATACAAGGATCGGTCTTCGGATCTGGAAACGCTTCTGGCGGAACACCGCTCAATTCTCGGTGCGCATCCAGGCGTCATTCTGGTCTGGCAGGGCGACGCGCTTGAGCCCGACAGCGAAGAAATGACCCCGCCAGAACTGTATGGATCTCCAGTGGCATTGGCTGGGCTGCTCAGCTTTACAGATGATGCCATTTCACCAGACCCGGCGGTCCGGATCATTGAAGGCCTTGCTGATCTGGAGGCGCGCGACAGTTCCGGTCAGGACACGACGCTGCGGATTCGGATGCGCGAACTGCGCGACACAGGACAGGCGTTTTCATTGACGATCATTGGTCCGTCCGGTCGCTTCCTTGAGGCCGATGGTCGAACAGCAGGCGCGCGCGCCGTGGTCTGGGTGACTGACACAACGATCAAGGGCCTCGAAGAAAGTTCCGCTCGCGGCAAGCTGGAAGAAGCCCGGCAGGTTATTGCGCGCGACCCTACAGCGTTTCTGGATATGCTTGGCAAGGCCCCATTCCCGGCCTGGCGCGTGTCCGGCATGGGCAAGCTGCAATGGGTAAACCCGTCTTATATTGAAGCCGTGGATGGCGTGAACCTTGACCGTGTTCTGGATCGCCAGCTGATGCTGGATCAGGCCTCGGCAGACCAAGCGCGCAAGACGATTTCAGATGGCGCCGATATCGATGAAACGCGGCATATGATTATCAACGGTGAGCGCCGGGCGATGCGTGTGCTGACCTTCCCGCTTTCCGGTGGCGCAGGGGCGATGGCATTCGATGTTACTGCGCAGGAGAATGCCCGCGAGGAACTGAACCGCCATGTTCGCGCGCATGACGAGACCCTCAACCACGTTGCGGATGCCGTGGCGATCTTTGGTGCAGACCGAAAGTTGACCTTCTACAACAAGGCCTTCCGCGACATGTGGGATCTGGACGAGAGCTTCCTGCTGGATCGTCCGAACCACGGCCAGTTGCTGGACCGCCTGCGCGAGCGCCGCAAGCTGCCCGCGCGGACCAATTATGCCGAGTGGCGCGCAGAAGAACTGTCTTACTATCTCGATATCGATGGCGTGAAAGAGGACACTTGGTCCTTGCCGGATGACCGGACACTGTCTGTTACGCGTCAACGCCACCCGATGGGCGGTCTGTTGTTGCTGTTCAAGGACATTACTGGCGAGCTTGATCTGAAGACGAAATTCAACGCCATCGTGAAGACGCAAGCATCAACGCTGGACAATCTGCATGAGGCAGTCGTTGTGTTCGGCGGCGACGGGCGGCTTAAACTGTTCAACAAGGCATTTGAGCACCTTTGGTCGCTTGATCATGACACGTTGAAGGATCACCCGGACTACAGCGCCGTGATCGAAGACTGTGTGCCGCTGTTCCACGACCTCGATGTGTGGGATGCCATCAAGCGTCATATCACTGACCCCTCTGCGCGGGCGCGTCAGTCCACGACGGGCGAGATGCGCCGGTCTGACGGGTCGATCCTGACATATCTGACCCATCCGCTGCCGGACGGGAACACACTGATCGCTTTCGCGGACGTGACGGCGACACGCCGCGTTGAGTCTGCCCTTCGCGATCGCGCCGAGGCCTTCGAAGCCGCGGACCGGTTGAAGACAGAGTTCGTGCGCAACGTGTCTTATCAATTGCGCTCGCCGCTCACCGTCATCTTCGGGTATGCCGAGCTGCTGGAAACCAAGCGCAATGGAGACCTGACAGAACGCCAGTCTGATTATGTCAGTGCAATCCTTTCAGCGTCTGACCATCTGTCCAAATTGATCGAGAATATTCTCGATCTCGCCATGATCGAGGCGGGCCGAATGGATCTCGACGTCAAGGATGTCGACCTGGCCCATGTCATTGACGAGAGCGTCGAAATGGTCGTGTCGAAAGCGGAAGATACGCAGATCAATGTACGCGCTGATATTATTGGCGACCTTGGCGTGATCCGCGCAGACGAACGCCGCATCAAGCAGATCCTGTTCAATCTGATCTCGAACTCTCTGCGCTTTACCGAATCTGGCGGCGAAATCGTCGTTGCGTCACAGCGTGTGGGCGACATGGTGACCTTGTCCGTTCGCGACAATGGCCGGGGTCTTGAGGCTGATAAACGCGCGACCAGTTTCGACAGTTTTGTATCCGGAGACCAGCGCGGCGCAGGCCTGGGCCTGGCTCTGGTGAAGCACTTTGTTGACCTGCATGGTGGTATAGTCGGCATGAAGCCGGTTGATGGCGGCGGCCTGGAAGTGACGTGCTGGTTGCCTGTGAAAGTGACCAAATCGGCTCAGAACCAGGAGCTTCTCCTAACCGAAAGCGTACCAGCCTGACTGTGGCTACACAGGCTGACCGTCATGCCGTTTAGGAATTCTCACAAAGAAGTTTGCTGACAATCCCGGCTCCCTTCCTACATGTTTGCAAGACACGTTGAAGGAAGGACGCGAAACATGGCCGACAATACTTACACGCCTCCAAAGGTCTGGACCTGGGACAAGGCCAGCGGCGGGCGATTTGCGAACATCAACCGTCCGATTGCCGGGCCGACGCATGACAAGGAATTGCCAGTCGGCAAGCATCCGATCCAGCTCTATTCGCTGGGGACGCCCAATGGTGTGAAGGTCACCATCATGCTGGAGGAACTGCTCGCGGCTGGGCATGAGGGTGCAGAGTATGACGCCTGGCTGATCAATATCGGAGAAGGGGACCAGTTCGGCTCCGGCTATGTCGATCTGAATCCGAACTCGAAAATTCCGGTCATGTTCGACACGACCACGAAGACGCGGGTGTTCGAGAGTGGCTCGATCCTGTTGTATCTCGCCGAGAAATTTGGCGCCTTCCTGCCGACCGATCACAACAAGCGCACTGAGGCGTTGAACTGGCTGTTCTGGCAAATGGGCTCAGCGCCGTATCTCGGCGGCGGTTTCGGCCATTTTTATGCCTACGCGCCAGAGAAGTTCGAGTATCCGATTAATCGCTTCGCCATGGAGGTGAAGCGCCAGCTGGACGTGCTGGACCGCAATCTTGCCGATCGCGAATATATGGCCGGGGACGAGTATTCTATTGCCGATATGGCGATCTGGCCGTGGTATGGTGCGCTGGTGAAAGGTCTGGTCTACGAGGCGGGTGAGTTCCTGCAGGTACATGAGTACAAGAACGTCATTCGCTGGACGGACCAGCTTGCTCAGCGCGAGCCGGTCAAGCGCGGCCGCATGGTGAACCGGACATTCGGTGATCCGGCCTCACAGCTGCGCGAACGTCACGATGCCAGCGATTTTGAAACGCGGACGCAGGACAAGCTGGAGCCGGAAAGCTCCAACTAGCACTTTCGTTAAGCGTTAGAGCTTTTCGAATTTGAGAACGTAGCGATCCGTCTGTCTTCGGATGGACGGATCGAACACGTTGACGGTGCCGTCATCGTCAGGATTGGAGAGCAGGTCACTTTCTTCGACCAGTTTCAGCCCGACATCTTCCATCATCTCCATCAGAACATCCTGTGCGAGCCGATGCGTGTCTCCGCCTGTCGTGGGCGGTGCGCCTTCAGGTGCGCGATGATCTATCACGACGAAGTGACCGCCTTGTGCGAGGACTCTCGAAATCTCTGAAAAGCAGACTTCCGGATCACCAAGCGCTCCGGGTTCAGACCCCTCCGGTGTGTACCAGAGCTCGTGTGGTCCAAGGAACCAGGTGACGAGGTCGACTTCCTGATCGCCTATCGGCTCAAAATCATCGAACGATGTCTGGATATGCGTGACATTCCGAAGGCGGCCATCCATCCGGCGTTCTACGGCGTCGCCCAGGAATACTTCGAATTCGGGCGGGTTCTGCAGATAGACCTTACCTTCTCCGCCCACGACGAGTGAGAACAGTTCCGTATAGATGCCGTCGCCAGCCTCCATGTCCAACACCGTCATGCCGGGCTGGACGCCGGTAAATGCGAGAATCTCCCTGGAGTGACGCAACTCGTACTGCTCGAAATCGCTTTCAGGCCGACCGTCTCGAACGAAAACCGAGTCGTAGTCGAAGGACTCCTCAGCCATCAAAGCGACCGGGGGCGTATCGCCATATTCCGGTGTGCAGGCTGTGACCAGGAGCGCCGCTGCAGTCATGATCAGAAATGCGTGTTTCATGCGAGGAGTCCTTTCCGAACTCAGGCCTTGCTGAGCATGGCCTCACTGATTTCCCAAAGCCGTTCGGCTTTTTCGTCATCACAGATCCAGGGCCGGGCATGTTCCCAACGCTGGCTGTCTTCGGTGGCGAGTTTTGCAATATCACAATCTTCGCAGTAAACGCCGCCCTTGTCGGCGAGGGCGGGGGCAGTTGCTGCCCAGACGCTTGTGGATGCGCCCTGTTCCGGGGTCTTGAACATGGCCTGCACCATTGGCGGGATCGTGCCGTCTGGATTCTTCCAGCCGAGTTCGGCCATTTCTTCATCTGTCAGGTGACGCTGCAGAGGCGTGAAGATTCCCCCTGGGTGGACTGAGAATGCCCGGACGCCAATGTCCTTGCCGCGATGATCCACGCCGAGCGCAAACAGGGCGCAGGCCGACTTGGACTGACCGTAGGCTTCCCATTTGTCATAGGGGTGGCTGTCATAATTCGGATCGTCCCAGATCACATCTGACCGAACGTGCGCGGTGGAAGACAGGGCCACAAGGCGGGCACCGTCTGCACGCTCAAGGGCCGGAGCCAGAGCCAGGCTCATCGCCATATGGGCCAGATGGTTTACGCCGAGCTGGCGCTCCCATCCCGGTCCAACACGTGTTTCGGGGCAGGCCATGATGCCGGCATTGTTGATCAACATGTCCAGAGCGCGGCCTGTGTCTTCATAGTCAGAGGTGAATTTCTTCACGCTGGAAATGTCTTCGAGGTCCATGGCGGCGATCTCGATCTCGCCGGGCACATTGGCCAGCGCTTCCTCGGCAGCATCCACCCGCCGGGCCGGAACTGTGACACGCGCCCCTGCGCCCGCAAGCGCCCGAACGGTTTCAAGGCCGATACCGGAATAGCCGCCGGTGACAATGGCATTGCGACCGGTCAGATCTACGTCTGCGACGACTTCCTGTGCGGTGGATTTGGCCTGAAATCCTGATCCGATTGGTTGCTGGTCTGATGCGGCCATGTGGTTCCCCTTTGAATGTCTCTTCTCATTGATGATGAGCAAGCCTTTCCTTCGGCAAGCCCAGCCGCGCGTCGTTACGAATCTGTAAGCAGCCAATTGCGTGGACGCACTACGTGACGACACTTATATCCTTAATCAAGCAAAGGGAGAAACCGAATGCGAACTCTTGCCATCGCACTGTCCGCCGTCGCCATGTCTGTTGCGGCGCTCCCCGCCATTGCCCAATATGGTCAGGTAGAACGAACTCAGGCGGAGATTGCGCTTGAGGAGGCCAGCGCAAATCTGAAAGAGAACCGTGCCAAGCGTACTGAAGCCATTCGGGCGTGCGGGACAAACGACTATCAGGCCTGTTTCGAGCTTGGAGATATGTACCGGCGCGGTCTGGGCGGACTACAGGATTATGAAAAGGCCGCTGAGAACTATCGCAAGGCGTGCAATGGCAGCCACGCTGAAGCCTGTTCCGGGCTTGCTTATCTGACGCTGCAAGGGCGCGGAATGGACGTGGACCACGTTCAGGCGCGGGGGCTCTATGACAAGTCGTGCGACCTTGGCGATGTCAGCGGCTGCGCGGCGCTGGGCAATATGGTTTATACGGGGCAGGGCGGTCGCAAGAATGTACCTGAAGGTACGCGCCTACTTCAGGAATCCTGTGATCGCGAATATGAATGGGCCTGTGAACGCCTGTCGACATTGGGCGCCTACCAGCCGGATGATTATACGTGGGAGCGTCTTGAGGACGTAAAACGCCGCTACTGATTTTCGTTCATTGCGGCCAGTTTGCGCGCAAGGTTCGATCCGGGCAGCGGGCGTGCAGGTTGAGACGGGTCTCTCTCCTGTTCGCCAGTCAGTGAGTCTGCGGCCTGTGTCGGGTCTGGCACTTCAGCGCTTTCATGTGCGGGCAAATTGCCCTCTGTGGCCACGACAAGGTCTGCTGTCAGCAAAGATCCAGCATCGACACGAATACTGCGGGTGGTCACTTTTCCGGTTACTTTTGCATCCGTCCAGATTTCCACGCTCTCGTGGGCTGTGATGGTTCCGCTCAGTTTACCGTGCACGATGATCACAGGGGCTTCCAGAGAGCCTTCCAGCTCGCCTGTGGCCTCAATCAGCACCATTGCATCAGATTTGACGGGGCCTTTCATGTGTCCAGCGATGGTGAGGGGGCCGGAGAAGGTGAAAGTGCCTTCCAGGGCGCAGTCGGCGGCGATGTAGCTGCCCTGGCCGGAGCGGCCCTTGCTGTCGGTCTCGGTTCTGGCCATCGCCCACTCTTTCCCAGTTTCCGGTCGTGTTAACTCTACCACGGCCAGAGTGTTGAATTTATTGCCCTGATAGCTTCAATTTGTTGTATCTCACAGACGCTGGGCGAAGAAAGCCATGCAAGAAGTGGGCAAGTTTTGCTCGCCTCAGTGCCTTATTCATGTGTTGAAACAATGTATGCGCCCGTTTCTGACTGTCGTCACCTTGTTGTTCTTTGTCGCCGCATGTCGCGATGTGTCGCCATCTGTCGCTGGAAACCGCGCCATGTTGCAACCCGGATTCACCGGTCTCGACCTGTCGCACCATAATGGCCGGATTGACTGGGAGGCCTTCGAGGCGGCGCCGGTCGACTTCCTCTATCTGAAAGCAACCGAGGGGACTGACTGGAAGGATCCGCGATTCCAGGATCATTGGCGCGAGGCCAAGGCGCGGGGCTGGCTGGTCGGCGCATATCATTTCTATCGCCTGTGTCGTGCCGGCGAGGCGCAGGCCGGGAATTTCATTCAGTCCGTCGAGGTGCGGGCAGGGGGCCTGCCGCCGGCTGTCGATCTGGAATATGCGCACAATTGCGAACCGCGCGGCAGTATGTCAGAGACGCTGGCGGAACTGGATGTGTTTCTGGAGAGGGTGGAAGCCGAGTATGGTCAGCGCCCGGTGATCTATACCACGCCGGAGTTTCATCGCGACTGGCTGTCAGACGGCTATGCCGATTATCCGCTCTGGCTGAGGGGGCTGGGCGAGGTCATGCCCCGAACCCGGGACGGCCGCGCACCGGACATCTGGCAATATACGATGTCCGGCCGCGTGCCGGGAATTGAAAGCCGGGTGGACATGAACCGTGTGCCAGACCGTCCACCCGAATAGGATTTAGTTGCGGGCCTTGTCGACCAGGCGGTCGTTCTGCGCCCAGTGCATCATGCCGCGCAGCTTTTCGCCGACTTCCTCGATCTCGTGGCTGTTCATGCGCTGGCGCATGGCGTTGAAGCCCGGTGCGCCGGCCTGGTTTTCCAGAACCCAGTTGCGTGCGAAGGTGCCGTTCTGGATGTCTTCCAGAACCTTCTTCATGTTTGCCTTGGCTTCGGAATTCACGACGCGTGGGCCGGAAACGTATTCGCCGTATTCGGCCGTGTTGGAGATCGAGTAGTTCATGTTGGCGATGCCGCCTTCATAAATCAGGTCCACGATCAGCTTGGTTTCGTGCAGGCATTCGAAGTATGCCATTTCAGGCGCGTAACCGGCCTCGACCAGCGTTTCGTAACCCGCCTTGATCAGTTCGACGATGCCGCCGCAAAGCACAGCCTGTTCACCGAACAGGTCGGTTTCGGTTTCTTCGCGGAAGGAAGTTTCGATCACGCCAGCGCGGGTGTTGCCGATGGCTTTCGAATAAGACAGGGCAACGTCTTTTGCGGTGCCGGTTGCATCCTGATGGATCGCAACGAGACCCGGCAAGCCAAAGCCCATCTGGTATTGGGCGCGCAGCGTGTGGCCTGGGCCCTTCGGCGCAGACAGGGAAACGTCAACGTCCGGACGCGGACGGATCAGGTTGTAGTGAACGTTGAAGCCGTGGCCGAACATCAGGTGCTGGCCCGCACGCAGGTGTGGCTCGATTTCGTTTGCGTACAGAACGGCCTGCTTCTCGTCCGGGATCAGGATCATGATCACGTCGGCCCATTGCGCAGCCTCTGCTGGCGTGACGACTTCGAGGCCTTCAGCTTCTGCCTTCTTGCGGCTTGGGGAGCCTTCATAGAGGCCGACCTTGACGTTCTTCACGCCGCTGTCGCGCATGTTGAGAATGTGGGCGTGGCCCTGGCTGCCATAGCCAATGACGGCGACTTTCTTGCTCTGGATGAGGGCGATGTCCGCATCCTGCTCGTAATAGATTTTCATGGGCCTCTACTTGCTCCGCTGGAAGATTGATTGTGGGGGATAAGACTTCAGATCAATTGGATTGGCATACCCAGTCATCTGAAAAATTGGCGACGCCGATGACGCTGCGGTTCAGTTCGGCAATGGGATCTGTGGCTTCGGCATGGCGGGAGAACTGGCGCAGGCCGCTGGTTGTCTCGATGCTTGTAACGATGTCGTGCGAGGACAGCAGCAGTTCAAAACTGCGCGAACCATCTGCGTTCGTGATCATCTTTTCGCGGGTGCCATAGGCTGGCAATTCTGCATCGCTGGCCGTGAGCAATGACAATGCAACCTGATTGGCGACATTGGCTGGCAGTTGAGTTTGCACGCGGCACATCGGGATGCGGACATTTTCTGCAACCGGAACGGTGCGAGCGTCCAGCATCATTGTTCCGGACCAGTCAACAATGTCATAGATGTAGGCCGCGCCGCTCGGCGCAGCAGTATCCACGATCCGAAGCAGGGGAGCCGGATCGGCATCAAAGATTGTGCTGGCGCGTGCAACCAGACGCTCAGCGCGGTCTATGTCGCACTGAAGGTCGGCCTTGGCGGCTTCGTCAGGTGCCATATAGGCCGCCGACGAAACATTCCCGCGGCACGTTTCCGGCAGGTTCTCCTGCGCGATGGCAGTGCCACCAAGACAGAAGGCGGCGATGGCAAGCAGGCTTGCTTTTCTCATCCTTTCACCTTTCCGCGCTTGATCGACAGGACACCTGTCCGGCTGACTTCGACAAGGCCCAGAGGCCGCATGAGGTCGACAAATTGCGAGATCTTGTCGGAGGCACCCGTCAGCTCGAAAATGAAGCTCTCATTGGTCGTGTCTATCACATTTGCCCGGAAAATCTGAGAGATGCGCAGCGCTTCGACGCGGGCCTCTCCGATTCCGGCGACTTTTACCAAGGCGAGTTCGCGCTCAATGCCGCGTTTCGACTTGGTGATATCGATCACCTGATCAACGGGCACAATGCGCAGAAGCTGGGCTTCGATCTGTTCGAGGATGTGAGGCGTGCCCTGGGTCACGATCGTGATGCGTGAGCGGTGTTCGTTTGCATCCACCTCGGCCACGGTGAGGCTGTCGATGTTGTAGCCACGGCCCGAGAACAGGCCTACGACCCGCGCGAGCACGCCGGGTTCGTTGTCCACCATGACGGCCAGCGTACGGCGTTCGACTTCCTGATCCTCATGGGACAGGAAATAGGCCGATTTCGGATTGCCGCCGCCGGGCGGTGTGCCTGTCGATCCGTCGCTCATGCCTGTGTCTCCGTCCGATTAACCCCGATCATGCCGCCTTTTAAAGGCAGAATGGACCCGTGCAAAAGATGTTTTGCTGCATGGCTCATGATCAAACCCCGTATTCGACGGGCCCCATTCCCCTGACCGTCAGACCAGCGTCTTGCCGGCCTCTCCGATTTCGTCACCTGTGATCTCGCCGAGGATCATCTCATTGTGGGCAGAGCCCGACGGGATCATCGGCAGGCAATTCTCTGCCTTCTCGACACGGCAGTCGAACAGGACAGGGCCGGGATGGTCAATCATTTCGCGGATCTTGTCGTCCAGCTCAGCCGGATTGTCGCATCGGATGCCATGTCCGCCCATTGCTTCAGCAAGTTTCACGAAGTCCGGCAGGCTCTCCGAATAGGTGTGGGAATAACGCTCGCCATGAAGCAATTCCTGCCACTGGCGCACCATGCCCATCCATTCATTGTTCAGGATGAAGACCTTCACCGGTAGCCGGTGCTGCAGCGCGGTGGAGAATTCCTGCATCATCATCTGGATGGACGCTTCGCCGGCAACGTCAATCACAAGACCATTCGGGTGCGCGGCCTGAACGCCAACGGCGGCGGGCAGGCCATAGCCCATCGTTCCAAGCCCGCCCGATGTCATCCAGCGGTTCGGTTCCTCGAAGTGCAGGAATTGCGCGGCCCACATCTGGTGCTGGCCAACTTCGGTGGTGAAATAGGTTTCCCGGTCGCGGGTCAGCGCGTGCAGGCGTTCCAGCGCATATTGCGGTTTGATCACCTCGTCGGAATTTGTGTAGGCGAAGCAATTTCGCGCGCGCCAGATGTCGATTTCCTGTTTCCAGGGCTTCAGGTCCGGCTTCTTCTCCTTGCGGGATTTGAACTCCTTCAGGAGTGCGGCCAGCGCCTCGGCGCAGTCTGCGATCACCGGAATGTCGACGCGGACGATCTTGTTGATCGAAGACGGGTCGATGTCGATGTGGACCTTCTTAGAGTTCGGGGAGAAGGCATCAATGCGGCCGGTCACCCGGTCGTCAAAGCGCGCGCCGACGCAGATCATCAGGTCACAGTCGTGCATGGCATTATTGGCCTCGAAACTGCCATGCATGCCGACCATGCCCAGCCAGTCCTTGTGAGAGGCCGGGAAGGCGCCCAGTCCCATCAGGGTGGAGGTCACCGGATACCCGGTGGCCTTCTGCAATTCGCGCAGCAGGCGGGAGGCTTCCGGCCCGGAATTGATGACGCCGCCACCCGTATAGAAGACCGGCCGCCGCGCATGGAGCATCAAATCCACGATTGCGGAGATGGCTTCTGGCTGGGGCGTGGTGTTCGGGTGGTAGGTCGGCTTGTGGACGCCATCCTTGCCGATATAGGTGCCGGTGGCGAACTGGATATCTTTCGGAATGTCGACCACGACCGGACCGGGACGACCGGACTTCGCAATCAGAAAAGCCTCGTGGATCGTGCGCGCCAGATCGTTCACATCGGTGACGAGGTAGTTGTGCTTGGCGCAGGTGCGGGTAATGCCAGTCGTGTCGCACTCCTGGAACGCGTCCGTGCCGATCAGATGTGTCGGCACCTGACCTGTCAGGACAACCATCGGAATGGAGTCCATCATCGCATCGGCGATAGGCGTGACCATGTTTGTCGCGCCGGGGCCGGAAGTAACGAGGCAAACGCCAGGCCGGCCGGTCGAGCGGGCATAGCCCTCGGCGGCATGGCCTGCGCCCTGTTCGTGGCGCACCAGAATGTGGCTGAGCCCTTCAGTGCTGTAGAGCGCATCATAGATGGGTAGCACCGCGCCGCCCGGATACCCGAACATGACTTCCACGCCTTGCTCCTTGAGGGCCGTGATGACGATCTCGGCGCCAGTCATGGTCAAGGTTTCAGCGGCGGGCTTGGTCTTGGTTTCGGTTGTCATGGGAATGTCTCTGGTCGGGCTGGGTCTGGACTGTATCGGAAAAGAAAAAGGGCCCCGATGGAGCCCCTTGATGTGCGCGCACCCGCAATTGGCTTACTCAAAGCCAATCACGGGTGCTTAATAACGAGTACCACATTCGTGCGCACGGTGCGTTTCCTCCAACGTCGGGGATCAGGAATAATCTGCCTCAACCGGGCTGTCAATCTCCCTATACAAGGCAAGAATAACCCTCAAACGGTCTTCCGGTTCGGGTGAAGGAATGCGCGGCCAGAAGGGAAATTGGCGACCAATCCACGTGAATTGTCGCTTTGCGTAGCGTCTTGTGTCGCGTTTGGCGTTTTCTGCGGCAAATTCTGCCGTTATCTCTCCGCGCGCAAAGGCAGCCAGCCACGGCATTCCATGTGCTTTCATTGCAGGAAGTTCGGGATCGAGGTCGCGTTTTATGAGCTGGCGGGCCTCTTCCATCGCCCCTTGCATCAGCATGCCTTCAAAGCGGCGATCGATCTTCTGATAGAGTTTTGCCCGAGGTGGGGTGAGCGCAAAGCCGATCCATTCGCCATCCTTCAGGACCGGCGGCTGGCGGTTCTTCTGGAAATCGGTGATCGGCTTGCCGGTGGCCAGATAGACCTCATAGGCGCGGGCGAGCCGCTGGCGGTCTCCCGTGCCGAGACGTGCAGCTGTTTCCGGGTCCACAGGGGTGAGGCGGTTGCGCAGGCCTTCTGCCCCTTCGGCATCGGCAATAGCCCGCACGTCCGCGCGCACATCCTCCGGCACAGGTGGGATGTTCGACAGGCCCTGCGTCATGGCCAGCAGGTAGAGTCCAGTGCCGCCCACCAAAATGGCGCGTTTGCCCCTCAGTTCCAGGTTGCGGATCGTGGCGCGCACTTCTTCCAGCCAGTCGCCGGTGGAATAGCGATGCGCCGCATCGACATGACCGAACAAATGGTGAGGCACGCCGTCCATCTCTTCCTCGGTTGGGCGGGCCGAGATCACTTGCAGGTCCCGGTAGACCTGCATCGAGTCTGCGTTGACCACTTCGCCGCCCAGGCGACGTGCAACATCTATGGCGAGCGCGGTTTTTCCGCTGGCTGTTGGCCCGTGAATAAGGATGGCTGGTGTCATCTTCATAACGGTAAGGGCTTGTCAGCGGCTAGGAAACCCGTGATGAGGCGGGAATGAACGAGAAAGCAGTGAATTCGATGATCCTTGTTGCCGCCGCAAATGCCCCTGAGGACAATATCGCCTCGCGTCTCAGCATGATCTTGCGCGACATTGCACCCGCAACCCGCGTGGAGGCGATCACAAGTCTTGGCCAGATGGGAGATGTTGCGGCCGTCGAGGCCACTATACCCACTCTGCCGTCAGAAATGCTTCAGCCTGTGCTCTCAGCATTGCATGACGCCGAGATGGACGCAGCGTTCTTGCCTGGCGAAAACCGGCGCAAGCGCCTGCTGATTTCGGATATGGATTCCACGATCATTGGCCAGGAATGCCTGGACGAACTGGCAGACTTCGCCGGTCTGAAAGCCGAAGTGTCGGCGATCACCGAGCGCGCGATGCGTGGAGAGCTGGACTTCGAAGGCGCCCTGACGACCCGCGTCGCGATGCTCAAGGGGCTGGACCTCAAAGCGCTGCAGGATGCTTATGATGCGCGCATCACGCTGAATACGGGCGCGAAGACGCTGGTTGAGACGATGAAGGCGAGCGGCGCTGTCACGGTGCTGGTGTCTGGCGGGTTCACTTTCTTCACTGGCCGCGTGGCGGAAGAGGCGGGCTTTGTCGCCCATCGCGGCAACACGCTGATTGATGACGGCGCCGCCCTGACAGGGGAGGTTGGCCTGCCAATCCTCGGCCGTGAGGCGAAGCTGTCGGCGCTGGACGAAGTGTCAGCCGAGAACGGGCTTGGCCGCGCGGATGCGATTGCGCTGGGCGATGGCGCCAATGATCTTGCCATGATCAAGGCAGCGGGACTGGGTATTGCCTACAAGGCCAAGCCCATTGTTGCGGCGGAGGCGCACGCCGCCATCACGCACACAGACTTGCACACGGCCCTGTTCTTCCAGGGCTATCATGTTGATGAGTTCGTAACCGGCTGATCAGGAATTGGTCAGGTCGATAGAGATGAACTGATCGAACCAGCCAGCTTCGCCGCGACGCTTCACACGCAGCAACAAGGGCTGGTGCGGTGTGGTCATGGCTGTTTCGACCTTGCTGATCGTGTCGGATACAGTCGAGACGCGCTCAAAGTTCACTTCCATCACCACATCGCCGCGGCGCAGTTTGCCGAAGGAGCGGCCACGTGCAGACACAGTGGTCACCGCAACGCCATCAACATCATTCGGAATGCCGTAGCGCCGTCGGACATCATCATCGAGGCTGGTAAGCTCTGCGCCGAGATCGTTTGAGCTGGCCGGGGCGTCGAGCGCCGCATTCAGTTCTTCCGTTGTGTCATCATCTTCCAGCTCTCCGAGCGTGACATTGACGGTTCGCGCCTTGCCATCGCGGACGAGCGCGATTGGCACGGTTCGGCCAATTTCGGTGTCAGAGATGAGGCGGGTAAGTTCGCGCACGCTGGTGACGGTCTGGCCGTCGAAGCGCAGCACGAGATCCCCAACTTCCATATCGGAGTTTGCAGCGGGGCCGTCATCAGTGATCCTTGTGATGATCACGCCGCCCTTGCCAGTGGCCTTGTAAGCGCGAACCAGCGTTTCATCTGCGTCCTGCACATTCACGCCCAGCCAGGCGCGGCGGACGCGGCCTTCCTTGATCAGCTGGTCGGAGATGCGCTTCACCAGATTGGCTGGCACCGAGAAGCCGATACCGACAGAGCCACCTGTTGGTGAGATGATGGCCGTGTTCACGCCAACAACTTCGCCACCAAGATTGAACAATGGACCGCCGGAATTCCCGCGGTTGATGGCTGCGTCGGTCTGAATGAAGTCGTCTGAGCGACCTGCATTGAGATCACGGTTGCGCGCGGAGATAATGCCGGCAGAAACCGATCCGCCAAAGCCGAACGGATTGCCGATTGCGATCACCCAGTCGCCAACTTCGGCCTTATCGCTGTCTGCAAGGTCCACAAAGGGAAGGGGGGTCGATGACTCGACCTTGAGAACCGCAAGGTCTGTATCGCTGTCGCGGCCGATCAGTTCAGCCTTCAGCACGCGGCCATTCGAGAAATTGATGTCGATCTCGTCGGCGTTCTCGATCACATGATTGTTCGTGATGATGATGCCGTCTGGCGAAATGACAAAGCCGGACCCGAGTGAGCCCTCACGGCGGAACCCTTCTTCGTCGCGCCCAAAGAACTCATTGAAGCGCTCCATTGGCGACCCTTCCGGGAAGGTCGGCATGCCGTCAGGCGCAATGGTTTGCGAGGTGGAGATGTTCACCACGGCGGGCATCAGTCGTTTCGACAGATCCCGGAAACTTTGCGGCTGGACCTTCTGGTCAATTCCATCAACGCGTTCAGACAGGCTCGCCTGTGCATGGGCAGGCAGGGCGGCGGACGCCGAACTCATCAGGATCAAGGCAGCAAGGGCCGAAATGCGCATAGGCCGCTGAGCCTCCTTTCGAAGCACAATCTACAGCAATATTTTTAAACTATGGCGCTTTGCGGGCGTGTTGCAACAGGTTCAGAGGACGCGGACTGCAATGACAATGAGGATCGCGCCCACAGCGGCCGATCCGATGCCGGCCAGAGCGATCTCCCGCGGGGGCATGCGGGAGAGATATTCTGCCAGGCGCCGCATGAAGTCGGGGGCGGCCGCATAGGCCACCCCCTCCAAAAACAACCACATGCCGATCCCGAGCAGGATCAGTTGCAGGCTCATCTTCGCCGGGCCCTAACGGGAGCCGCCATTTGCACGGGCCCGATTGATGAACTCGTCGCACAGGCCGAGAGAATCCGGGCCAACCACGATGCGTGTGCCTTCACGGAGAGACTTCTCGCAGGCAATGAGGGCTCTCTGGAACCGGAAGAATTCCGGGTCCTTGCCATAGGCGTTGGCGTAAATCTCGGTGGAGAGGGCGTCGCCTTCACCCCGGATGATTTCCGACTGTTCGCGGGCCTGGGCTTCAATCACGGTCTTTTCACGTTCAGCCTGGGCGCGGATCAGGCGGGCACGTTCTTCGCCCTCGGCCCGGATACGTTCGGCTTCCTGCTTACGCGCTGTCTGCATCCGGCTGTAGACACCGTTTGCCACTTCGCGCGGCAAGTCTGCCTGACGAATTCGTACGTCTACGATGGAAATACCATCATCGGCGAGTTCAGCGGCCACTTTCGAGCGGATATTGTCCATCAGTTCGGCACGCTGACCGGAGATGATTTCCGGCACCGGCACGTCACCCATGACTTCACGGATAGATGCTTTGGTCACATCATTCAGCTGGGTCGAGGCGCGGCGAATGTCGCGAAGGCTCTGATAGAATTTCAGCGGATCGCTGATGCGCCACCGGACGAAAGCGTCAACATCCAGACGGCGCTGGTCCGACGCCAGGACTTCGATGTTCTCGATGTCGAGGCCGAGATTCTTGCGGTCCAGCTTTTCGACGGTCTGGATGACCGGGATCTTGAAGTAGAGACCGGCTTCATCCGTGCCGGGTGGGTTGATGACTGCGCGCGGTTCACCGACCTGAAGGATCAGGGCCTGCTCATCCTGGCGCACGACATAGAAAGAGTTCACGATGGCGACCACGACAATCGCGATCAGGGCAAGTGCCAGCCAGCTAAGGTTACGCATCAGTTCTGTCCTCCGCGGTTACCGGACTGCACCCGATCCAGCGGCAGATAGGGCACTGCGCCGGACTGGCTGTCGAGAATGGTCTTTTCAGTGCGTTCAAGCACGCGTTCCATGGTTTCGAGATACATGCGTTCCCGCGTGACGCGCGGCGCCTTGCGGTACTCCTCATAGATCTGTTCGAAGCGGGACGCTTCACCCTGGGCGTCCGCGACGATCTGGTCACGATAGCCTTCAGCTTCCTGGAGCAGGCGCTGGGCCGTACCCCGCGCCTGAGGCACGATCTGGTTGGCGTACTGCGTGGCCTGGTTGATGTTGGTCTCGGCGTCCTGTTCGGCGACGTTCACATCGTTGAAGGCCTCGATGACCTGCTGGGGCGGGTCAGCCTTGTCGATTTGGATACTCAGGATGCGAATCCCGGCGCGATAGTCATCCAGCAAGGTTTGAACCTGTTGGGCGACCTCGTTCTGAACAACGTCCCGCTCTGTGGTGATCACGCTTTGCAGTTTCGTCTTGCCGACGACTTCGCGCATCACCGATTCCGCGACCATTTCGACGGCAATGTCCGGTTGGCGCACGTTCAGGATGTAGTCCTGGGGCGCATCCGGGCGCACGCGCCAGAAGACGGAGAATTGCAGGTCGACGATGTTCTCGTCTTCGGTCAGCATCAGGCTTTCGTCGATGGTCTGGCCGATTTCGGTTTTCCGGCGCGCCTCAACTTCTACCAGTTCGTGCTGTTCGAACGGAGCGGGCAGGTGGAAGTGCAGGCCGGGCCCGAAATTCGTTTGCCATTTCCCGAAGCGGAAGACAGAGGCCTGCTGGCCCGGATCCACCATCACGACGCTGGTGGACAGCCATGCGAGCAGGGCGATACCGGCAATGACGAGAAAGCCTAGCGGACCGAAATTGGTCCCGCCACCGCCTCCGCCGCCACGGCGGTTTCCACCGCCACCGCCGCGCTGGCGAAAGCGTTCCTGCATGCGCCGCATCTGTTCTTCGAGGTCATTGCCCCCGCTGCCGCCAGAGCCGCCAGGCCGGTTCCATGGAGAGTCGCCATCCTTGCCGCCTCCATTGTTTCCACCCTCGCCGCCCCAAGGGCCGCTGGATTTAGTCTTGTCATCCCAGGGCATGTGCCCTCCCTGTATTGCTGTGCATGGGTTCTATATAGGCGCTTTGATGATAAGTGCATGCCTGTTTGCAGGCATCAAGAGCAGCGGAGTCGCAGATTTTGTTCGGATCAAAGGATAAATCACGCCGGAAACTCGAGGAAAAGATCATCCAGGCCCTCGGGCAGCCCGATTGGTTGGAATCGGTGACCATTGGTGAGGACGGCCGGGTGGTGCTGGTGATCAAGGCCGATCCGGCTCAGCCAGAGGCCGCCGAGGCGCGCCGAATCGAAGCCGAGGGCAAGGTTGAACTGATCTCGGGCGTGAGCTCTGTCAGCAGCGTCCTGACGGCTGAGCGCGCCGCCAGCGCCCCTTCAAAGGAAGTTCACTTGTCTCACACACCCGCCTCGAAACGCGTGCGGAAAGGCGCCCGGCTGTCTGACGACGCCCTGCAGCAGGGCAAGGTGCCGTCTGCTGCGCCTAAATCTTCCATTCCCGGCATTTCCCGCATTCTGGTCGTCGCCAGTGCCAAGGGCGGTGTGGGTAAGTCCACAGTCTCGGTCAATCTGGCCGTGGCCATGGCGAAGGCGGGCATGAAGGTCGGGCTGATGGATGCCGACATTTATGGGCCGTCCATTCCCACCATGCTGGGCACGGTTTCAAGCGAGCCAACCACGTCTCAGGAGAGCGGAAAACTGCTGCCCGTCGAGGCGGCAGGCCTGAAGACCTTGTCGATCGGCTATTTGTCCGACCCGGACGCACCGATGATCTGGCGCGGACCGATTGTCATGTCAGCGATCACGCAGATGCTGAACGATGCCGAATGGGGCACTCCGGAAGACCCGCTGGACATACTCATCATCGACACTCCGCCGGGCACGGGCGATGCACAATTGACCATTGCCCAACGCATTCCGGTGACCGCGGCGCTGATCGTCACGACACCGCAGGAAGTTGCCTTGGCTGATGTCCGGCGCGGCGCTGCCATGTTCGCGAAAACCGAAGTGCCGGTGCTGGGTATTGTCGAGACGATGAGCTGGTTTGAAGACCCGGCCGGCAACCGGCATTACCTGATGGGGCAGGGCGGCGGTTCGGCCACGGCCAACGCCCTCGGCTTGCCTCTGCTGGCTGAACTGCCGATGCTTCAGGCGGTCCGCGAAGGCGGCGATTCCGGCCAGCCAGCGGCGTTGACCGACGAAACAGCTGGCCAGCTGTTTCACGAACTGGCCCGCAAGGTTGCCATCGAACTGGACGGACTGGCGACCAAGCCGACACCCGACATTGTGTTCGAAGACTAGTTCTCGTTGCCGAAATAATTTGTAGCCAATGTCGCAGCCAGACCGATCATGTTCTCGTAGCCGACTGTGTTGTTGTTCAGGATGACGACTACGCCATCCTCATCCGGGACCAGCATGATCAAGCTGAGATATCCGATCAGACGTCCATTATAATAGGTGACACTAACGCTCTGTTCTTCAGAGACGGGGAGCTCCGCAACGGTCCAGGCCATTGGCGTGTCGGTATGGAACGCTTCTGCTTCCGCCGCCTCCGAATAGATCTTGCCATCGATGACAGCGTGTCCCCATGTGTTCAGGTCGTCCGCAGTGGATACCATGGAGGCAGTGCCGCGAAACAGAACCGGGTTCACGACGGGGATAATTTCGTAAGTGCCGTCACTATGCTTGAGGTAGTTTACGGCAAGTCCGTCTGGATCCTGATAGAGTTGACCGGTTGCCGTCATGCCGAGCGGATCCAGGATCTGCTTCTGCAGACTGGCCTCGTAGTCCATGCCCGAATAGCGATCAATGATGAGCGCCAACAAGAAGTAATTGACGTTGGAGTACAGATAATCGCTGCCGGGTGTGAACTTCAGATCCAGCCCTTCGACTGCTTTCATGAAGGACTTGTCTGTGAAGGCGCGCTTCACATCATTGTCGAACCAGCCGGGTATGTCGATGTAGTGTGGAATGCCAGACCGGTTTTGCAGCAGGTGGCGGACCGTGACCTTGTCAGCGTAGGGTGCGTCAAAGTCCGGCAGCAATTCAGCCAGCGTCTGATCTAAACCGAGCTTGCCCTCGTCAACCAGCGTCAGAACCAGCGCCGCCGTGAAGCTCTTTGTCATGGAGGCGATGGGAAAACGGGTTTCCAAAGTGATATCTGTGGTGTCTTCTATCGAAGACGTATTTACAGCTTCACGCAGCAGGGTGTCGTCACCCTTGCTGACGATGAGCGTGCCAGAGAAGGAGAGCTCCTCCAATAGCGTGGAGAGTTCGCTCGAGTCGGCAAACTCGACGCCGTGCGTAGTGGCGTGCGTGTCTGGCGCAGGGAGTTCGGCGGTGCAGCCGGACGCCAGCAGGGCTGCGGCGATTGTCGCGATCAGTCTGTGTTTCATGACGGTTGCAACTAGGGAATGCTCGCGGCCTAGTCCAGCCCCTGGCGTTCGGATTGCCGCTGTTTGCCGGTGGGGGCATTGAGGGCCGGGGGCCGATCCTCGGATATGGAGCAACTAACCACGTTTGAGAACCGGCCCCTGGGGCGGCTTAAACTTGTGCGAGGCCGCCATCCACGAAGACTTCGCCGCCCGTCATGTAGCTGCTGTCCTCCGACGCCAGGAAGGCGGCAACAGCAGCCGTTTCTGTCGGATAGCCCAGCCGGCCAAGGGGGCTGGAGGCACCAATCTGGTTCATGGCATCGGCCCCGATGTCACGCATGACAGTTTCGGTTTCGGTTCCGCCGGGCACGAGGACGTTGACGCGAATGCCGGATCCCCGAAGATCCTGTGCCCAACTGCGAGCGAAATTCCGAATAGCGGCTTTCGACGCACTGTAGACACTGAAGGCTGGGGTTCCCATCACGCCGGTGGTCGACCCTGTCAGGATGATTGAGCTGCCAGCTTTCAAGAGCGGTAGCGCTTTCTGAACCGTGAACAGCGTTCCTTTCACATTGACGCCGAAGGTGAGGTCGAACTGTTCCGGCGTGATATCGCCCAGCGCCGCCAGATCGCCCAGCCCGGCATTCGCAAACAGAATATCAATCTGGCCGTGCTCCTTCTCGACCTGAGCATAAAGATGATCGAGATCCTCCTGCCGGGTAACGTCGCCGGGGATGGCACGTGCATTGGGCCCCAATTGCTGAACTGCGTTCTCAAGCACGTCTATCCGACGTCCGAAAAGGTAAACGATTGCGCCGTCATCTATGAAGCGCTTTGCCGTGGCGAGTCCGATGCCGGACCCTCCGCCCGTAATGACTGCGACTTTTCCTTCAAGCTTTCCCATGTCCAATCTCCTTTTCCGCGTTGGAGATGGCTAGCTGGGGAGCAGCTTACTTTTGGACAAGTATGCACTATTTGGTAAGTATCAAAGAAACTTTGGGAGGCAGTACTCGATGAGACCCTTTATTTGCGGACTGGACGCTGCACTCCGTCTGATTGGCGGCAAATGGAAACCGCTGATCCTGTTTTTTCTTGCGCGCCAGCCCATGCGGTATGGCGAACTGAAACGCAGTATCGACGGGGTCAGTGACAAGATGCTGATCCAGCAACTCAAGGAGATGGAACGCCATGGCATTGTCAGCCGCACGGACCATGGCGAAGTGCCGCCGCGCGTAGATTATGCCCTGACCGATTTTGGAAGAGGTCTCAGTGCGGCGTTCGTTTCTTTGTGCGAGTGGGGCGAAGCGCACCAGACCGAGATCACGGAAGCCTTGTTGGAAACAAGCTAGTCTGGCGCTTGTGAAATTGAGACGTCGCAAAGGATGAGCGCGTCCCGGTGGCGTTCAATTCAATCGCCTGCGTTCAATCTTGTCAGATCCCGCTGGCAGCGTGAACATCATTCCGTCTTCGCCCATGATGATCGGGCCGTCATAGGCTTTGGCCGTGCCTTTCAGATAGGCGGGATAAAGCAGGCGGCTCGGCTGCGCCGGCACGATATGGCTGAGTGCCAGCATGCGAACATTGGCGGCGTGGGCGACTTCTGCGGCTTCAACTGGCGTCGTGTGATAGTCCAGAATGTCGTTCATGATTGCGGCCAGCCGCGTCTCTCCATTGGCCGAGAGTTCGTCGCGAACCACACTGACCATGTCGGCGTTCAGAGCTTCGTGGATCAGGAGGTCCGTGTCGTTTGCCAGCGTCACCAGCCGGTCATCTTTCACTGTATCGCCTGAAATCGTGACGGATCGACCCCGATAATCAAAGCGGTAGGCAACTGCAGGCTCAATCGGACTGTGATCCACCGAGACGGCTGAGACGGTCAGCCCATCTTTTTCGTAGACGATTTCCGGTCGGCCTGAAGGCGTGAAGGCGACGGCCTCAGCGCCCTGGCCAGAGGGTGAGATCACTTCGGCGCCATGATGCGCGATCCGATATGTCGTATCCTGAGCATAGGCGTGCGTGAATCCAGCGGCGATCCGCTCGACCCCGTTCGGGCCATGCAGCGCCAAAGGTGTCTTGGCGCCGCCTGCCGCCCAGTGCTGCAGCATCACTTCACCGAGTCCGTCGATATGGTCGGAATGGAAATGCGTCAGGAAGACGGCTTCCACATTGCCCCATGGCAGACGAAGTTCTCCAAACCGCCGGGCCGAGCCGGAGCCAGCATCTATGATGAAGATGCGATCTCCGGCGGCAACAACAGTCATCGGGCCGACGCGTCCCGGATCTGGCAGGGGAGAGCCGGTGCCGACCAGAATGGCGCTCAATCCATCAGGTGCATCGGCCAGCGCGCTCTGCCCGAGATTCGCCTTTACGGCTGAACGGAACAGGGCTTCGCCGATCTGCACGCTGAACACGGCGCGCGCACCGAGCAGCAAGGCGATCAGAATGCCTGTACCGATCAGGATGTACTTCACGATTTTCATGACCTTTCCTCCCCATTTGTCATATCAGGCATTGAAGTTCAGCTTCAGGCCGGGCTCTGGCCAACGACATTTCGCCAGCTGTCCGGTGCTGGAGAAGGTGACATAGGCATCCTGCATATCATCGCCGCCAAACGCGATATTGGTGACGATCAGGTCGGGAAAGGCCGTATGGTGATAGTCTCCGCCGGGCGTAATGGTGGTGATGCCACCATTCAGGATGGTCGCGACACAGACATTTCCTGCGGCGGTCATCGCAAGGCTGTCAAAGTATTGCAGGCCGGGCATCGTGGCCACGACACGGCCGCCATTGAAAGGCGAAGCAGGCTTGATCACACCAGGACTTTCCAGATCGAAAGCCCACATGCGACCAGTTAGCGTGTCGGCCATGTAGACCGTCTGTTCGTCAGGGGAGAGGCCGACACCGTTCGGGCTTGTATAGTGAAAGTCGAGTTCCTTTGCTTCGCTTGCCCCCCTGGCAAGGAAGAACAGGCCGCCAAAATCCCGGTGCCGGGAATAGGTCTTGCCGTGATCGGTGAAATAGAGGTTCCCAGCCTTGTCGAAGACAAGATCGTTCGGGCCCTTCAGCTTGTGGCCATCGACCGTGTCGAGCACGCGCTCGACCTTGCCGGTGGACAGATCGATCCGCTCGATCCGACCGCCATCATAATCATCCGGGCAATTGCCGGGGATGAGAAGCCCGTCCATTTCGGTGTAGATGAAGCCGCCATTGTTGCAGACCCAAAGCGCACCATCCGGCCCGATGGCCAGCCCGTTCGGGCCGCCCCCGGTGTGCGCGATGATCTCTGTCTTGCCGTCTCCCCAGCAGCGGGTGACGCATTTCTTCTCGATTTCAACGACGATGACGCTGCCATCTGCCATGACAACCGGACCTTCCGGAAAGCGCAGGCCGGTGGTGATGATCTCGAATTCCATTGGCTGTTTCCTCCTCGCCATTTTTTTGGGAGAAGGTTAGGCGTCTGATTTTCGAAGAACAATGATTGTCCTAGCGGGAAGTGAAAACACTTACCCGGTCGAGTTGGCGGATCTTGAAGGCGAAATCATTGCCATTGCCGGCGTCATACTGCTCGGCGCTGGTCTCCTGCCAGTCATTGGCATCGAGTTCCGGGAAATAGGCATCGCCGTCTGGTTCTGCATCGACTTCGGTCAGGTAGATGCGGTCGGCCAACGGCAGGGCGAGCTTGTAGATGGCTTCCCCGCCAATCACGAAGACCTTGTCGGCATCTGTACGGGCAGCGACTGCGCGCGCGGAATTGGTGGCGGCGGCAAAGCTGGAATACACGCGGGCGCCATCGGCATTGTAGGCCCAATCGCGCGTCATCACGATATTCTCGCGGCCTTTCAGCGGGCGCACAGGCAGGCTTTCCCATGTCTTGCGGCCCATGATGATCGGACAGCCCAGCGTCGCCGTCTTGAAGAACGACAAGTCGCTCTTCAGTTTCCACGGCAAGTCACCTCCGGAGCCGATCACATTGTTACGAGCTCGAGCGGCAATCAGGCATAATTTCACATCTGCCGACATACTGATCGGTTCCAATCTACTTGCATGTAATTTGGCGGCCAGCTCTTGTGACCCCATACGTCTTTGTGACTACATGCAGAGCCGAGTTTGTAGGGTGAATGCAACCTTATTTCTTCAGTTTTCAGGCAGTGAATGACAGTTCCGTTGGGGATGGTTTGGATGCAAACGTTTGTAGGAATTTTAACCAACGGGAACCCTGGTCAAATCGGCTGGGCGTTGCCTGCCATCCTGTTGTCATTATTGGCGATCTGGATGCTGAGAGGACGCGGGTGGGCGCTGATCTATGTCGCCCTGATTCCCTTCCTGAACTGGTCGTTCGGCATCATTCCGGAGTTCCAGATCATCGAGCCAACAGGTAGCGGCCTGACGGCGCAGGGGGTCTCGCTACATCCGATGACGATGGTGACCGGCATGGTGTTCGTGATCCGGGATTTCGTACAGCGGGAAATGGGCCACCGCGTGCTGATCGTGATGGCAATGGCGATTGCCTGGTCATTCTATTATGCGTGGCCGGTCATTGCGCTGGCCAGCGGGATCGCCTTTGCGATTTCTGAAGGCGTGGACTGGCTGCTCTTCACTTTCACCAAGTATCGCCTCTCCACGCGTATCCTTCTGTCCAGCGCGCTTGCGGCGCCTGTGGATACAACTGTGTTCCTGTATGGCGCGGACCTCGCCAAGCAGATGGAGTTGGGTATGGATCCCGGAAACTCGCTGCACGTCTGGAACTGGGTCGTGTTCGTGATCGGCAAGATGGTTGGCGCGGTGATCGTCTCGGCCATCATCCGACGGCGGGAAGATCTGGGAAAGGTCGACCCGGCGGCCGCCTGACTGCGCTATCCGGTAATCTCCATATTGCATGAGCCGATAGAGTTCGCATATTTGCGCAAGTATGCAAATAAGGAGTCGAGCATGGCAGACGGCAAAAAGGACTATGGCGCGATAACGGGCGCGATCAATTCGGGCATTACCGGGCTTCGCAATACAGGCGCGAAGGAAACGCTCAATCAGTTCAGCGCCATGTCCAAGGCCGCCTTGGCGGATGGCGCGCTGGATACCAAGACCAAGGAACTGATTGCCTTGGCCATTGGTATCGCAAAACAGTGTGATGGCTGTATCGGCTTTCACACCAAGGCGCTGAAACGGCTTGGCGCAACCGATGAGGAAGTTGCCGAAACGCTCGGCATGACGGTTTACATGGGCGGTGGCCCAAGCCTCATGTATGCAGGCGATGCGTGGACAGCCTGGGAGGCGCTGAAAGACGCCTAGACCGCGACCGGCGCCTTGATATGGGCGTGCGGCTCATAGCCCTCGATCGTGAAGTCTGAATATTCCCAGCCAAACAAATCAGTTTTGTCGGGGTTGAGGACAATGCGGGGCAGGGCGCGAGGGGCGCGCGAGAGCTGCAGCTGTGCCTGTTCCATATGGTTCAGGTACAGGTGCGCGTCGCCGAATGTATGTACGAACTCGCCCGGCTCCAGTCCGGTTGCGCGCGCCATCATCATGGTCAGCAACGCATAGGAAGCGATGTTGAACGGCACGCCAAGGAACACGTCTGCAGAGCGTTGGTAGAGCTGGCAGTTCAGTTTGCCGTCCATCACGTTGAACTGGAACAGGCAGTGGCAGGGCGGCAGCGCCATCTCATTCACATCGGCCGGGTTCCAGGCCGACACGATCAGGCGGCGGGAATTCGGATTGGTGCGGATCTCGTCCAGCACCCATTGGATCTGGTCGATCACGCGGCCGTCTGGCGCGGCCCAGCTGCGCCATTGCTTGCCATAGACCGGACCAAGGTCGCCATTCTCGTCGGCCCACTCATCCCAGATCGAGACCTTGTTGTCCTTCAGGTATTTGATGTTGGTATCGCCCTTCAGGAACCAGAGCAGTTCGATGATGATCGAGCGCAGGTGCAGCTTTTTCGTGGTGACCATCGGGAACCCGTCGGACAGATCGAACCGCATCTGGCGGCCAAACACGGCGCGTGTGCCTGTGCCGGTTCGGTCGGCGCGCTCATGGCCATTGTCCAGAATGTCCTGAAGGAGATCGAGATATTGCTGCATGTCAGCCTCTGTCGGGAATCGGTCTTCGGCGTCCATCGTATCACGAAATGATCCCCCACAGGCAAGTCGGCGCAGCTTGATTGCCCGGGTTCGCGGGCATGTTCATGGTAAACGCAGTCTTGTTCTGCAGGGAGCATTTAACGTCTGAACCTGAAGGCACCGGAAATCAGTTCTGCCCACTATCAGCAAAAGGCCACACCGGGCTGGTGACCATGAGGCTGGGGCAGTGAAAACCGGGCGTTTCGGGACATTCTTCAATCGCTTCGCGCGCGATGTGCATGGCAATCTGACCATGCTGACGGCGTTTATCCTGACGTCGTTGATGGTGCTTGTCGGACTGGCAGTCGACCTGGAGTTCATCTTTCGCCAGAAAGCCCGCGTGCAATATGCGATGGATTCTGCCGTCCTCGCAGGCGCTCTTTCCCGTCAGGCGGGCGCAACAAATGCAGAAGTCGTCTCCGATATACGGCAATACGTGTCGCCCCTGATCGACTCGGCAGGCGGTGGCATGAGTTGTACGACCGTTTCAGTCACATTCAGCGATGACAGCGAAGACATTCTCGGCCGCATGAGGTGTACTCAGCCGACCTTCCTGTCGAACCTGATCGGGAATGACGATATGAGCTTCACCGTCAGCTCAACCTCGACTTTCTCGGTAGGGCGGATCGACGTGTCTTTCGTGTTCGACGTGTCAGGGTCGATGAACAGCAACAATCGGCTGTCATCTCTGAAGACCGCTGCGATCACGGCGTTCGACGAGTTGCTGCCCGATGATCAGGTAAGAGACGGAACGGTTCGTCTCGGCATCGTCACCTACAACAATGCAGTCAATGCGGGGGCCTATTTTGACAAGGTCACCCGCGGCGTGACCATTCCGGCTGACGCCACGAACAGCGGGGCCATCAGCAACTACAATTCCTATAACAGCGCCCGAATGTACGATCAGGCGACGGGCAAGCGTTTCATGTATTATCAGGACGGAACTTGCACAGAGTCCGATCCTGACGAGTGTGACCAGCATGGCGACTATGATTGGGATGTGGCCCGCTGGTTCTGGGAAGATTCAACAGCGAGAGACACCTGCGTTTACGAACGCACCGGAACCTATGCAGACAGCGACGCGGCTCCGGGCAGTTTCGCCTGGATCGGGGCGGGCAATCCGCGCTGGAACTTCTATGACAGCGACCGCGACAAGTATCGCGGCGAAAACGAGATCGAGAATGGCGGTGCGAACAGCTCGACCGGCGCGCTGGATTTCTACTACGCCACGTGCCGGGAGTCCGGACCCGTTCCTCTTACGGAAGACAAGGACGCGTTGAAGGCACATGTTCAGGCCATGACGGCAAATGGCGGCACGGCGGGTCATCTGGGTGTGGCCTGGGGCTGGTATCTGTTGTCGCCGAATTGGCAGAGCGTGTGGCCGGAAGTCTCAAAGCCGTGGGATTATGACGAAGTGAATGTCACCAAGGCGGTCATCCTGATGACGGATGGTGACTTCAACGTGAACCATCCGACTGCCAGCAAGAATTCGTTCCGCCAGGCGATGGACCTCTGTGATGCGATGAAGGCGGAGCCCGCAAATGTGCAGGTATACACAGTTGGGTTTCAGGTGCCGTCCTATGTCCAGAAGACATCCGATGGGCGCACGATCATGGAGTATTGCGCGACCAGCCCATCCTTCGCCTTTGATGCCTCCAACGGGGAGGAGCTGAAGGATGTGTATCGGGAGATTGCTCAGTCGATCTCCGATCTCCGGATCAAGAACTAGGCCTCACTCACCGCCTGGCCGTCCTCGACGCGCACCTTCTGCGCGCGGTCGCCAAAGGCTTCGAAGAGGAAGGCTTCCGTGCCAGTCAGCCAGGCCTGACCGCCAAGAGCGGACAATTCATCAAACAGCGCCGCCCGCCGGTCTGCATCAAGATGCGCCGCTGCCTCGTCTAGCAGGAGCAGGGGAGACGGCCCGGTACCATCCGCGCGAAGCGCTGAAGCCGAGGCAAGGATCAGGCCGATCAGCAACGCCTTTTGTTGCCCGGTCGACGCATCCTTCGCGGGCGCCCCTGTCGGGCGGTGGATCACGGTCAGGTCGGACCGGTGTGGGCCATCGATTGTTCTGCCGGCGGCGATGTCGCGGCGACGGGTTGTGCGGAATGTATCGATCAGCGCTTCGAAAATGGATTTGAAATCCTCGCCGCGCAGGGCCGCTTCTTCAGACTTGCCCTCAAGGGCGAGGTCAGCCTTCGGGAAATAGCCTTCAGGCCGAGCATTGATGGCGTCTTGCAGCGCTTCGAGAACGTGCGCCCGGTTGATAGCCATTTCTGCGCCGGCTTCGGCCATACGCGCCTCGATGGCATCAGCCCAGGCCGGGTCCACATGGCCCCGTTCGAGCAGGGCGTTGCGCTCACGCATCGCCTTTTCATACCGGCTGGCGGCGGTGCCATGTGTCGGCATGTGCGCCATGACCTGCCGATCAAAGAAGCGGCGTCGGTCTGACGTGCTGCCCCGGAACACTCCGTCCATCGCCGGGGTCAGCCAGACGATGCGGACAAGTTCTGCGAGATCTGAAGCCGTAGCGGATGCGCCGTCGATACGAACAGTACGCTTCGTACTTGGGCTCAGCTCAAGGCCAACGCCGATGCGCTGCTCGTCCGCCAGTATCGCCGAAACGGTCCATCCTGCTGGCGCGTCCTTCCGGACCATGTCCTGCAGCGTTGCCGAGCGCAGGCCGCGACCGGGGCCGAGCTGGCTCACCGCTTCAAGCAGATTGGTCTTGCCTGCGCCGTTCGCGCCATACAGGCAGACATGACGCCCATCCAGCGGCAGGCTGAGCGACGCGTAATTGCGAAAGTCAGTCAGGGTCAGGCGGGTGAGGGCGGTCATTCAGGCTGTATGGCGTGGCCGGGTGTCATGAGTCGAGACCGTCGTGCCGCCGGAAACGCCGTTGTTCCTTTAGACGCGCAGCGGCATCAGCACGTAGCGCGCGCTGTCATCGGACGGGTCCAGCACGAGGGCAGGCGATGCCGGATCGCTGAACATGAATTCCGCTTCGACCGCTTCGATCTGACCCGCAATATCGAGCAGGTACTTCGCGTTGAAGCCGATCTCCATTGCGTCCGAACCATATTCTGCTTCGAGCTCTTCATTGCCGACGCCGGTTTCGGCATGGTTCACCGCGAGGACCAGCTTGCCATCAGACAGAGACATCTTCACGGACCGCGAGCGCTCTGCCGATACGGTGGACACGCGGTCCACAGCCGCTTCGAAGGCCTTGTTGTCGATGGTCAGCTTCTTGTCGTTCCCTTTCGGGATCACGCGGCTGTAGTCAGGGAAGGAGCCATCGATGAGTTTTGAGGTCAGCACCGCGCGACCGGCGCGCACGACGATCTTCGTGTCGGACACTTCCACATCGATGTCGTCCTCGACCCCATCTACCAGGCGGCGCGCTTCCGCGATCGCCTTGCGGGGCACGATGATGCCTTCCAGGTTTTCAGATCCAGCCGGGGCAGGCAGCTCAGCCAGCGCGAGGCGGTGACCATCTGTGGCAACGGTTCGCAGCACGGCGCTGCCATCATCGGTTTTGGCGCCATGCAGGTACACGCCATTCAGATAGTAGCGGGTCTCTTCGGTGGAGATCGCGAAACGTGTCTTGTCGATCAGACGCGCAAACTCCTTGGCGCCGAGGGAGAATTTCGTCGGCGTGTCGTCAGAGCTCATTGTCTGAAAGTCTGAGGCGGGCAGGGTTGGCAATTCGAAGTGAGACCGGCCCGCCGTGATGGCGAGGCGCTGGCCTTCAGGCTGGACTTCCAGCTCGACCTCGGAACCTGCAGGCAGCTTGCGCACCACATCGAACAGCGTTCCGGCCGGGGCGGTCACGGCACCTTCGCGCGACACGCTTGCATCGGCGCTGTCGACGGCTTCGATATCGAGATCGGTCGCGGTGAGCTTCAACTCTCCATTGCCTGCCTGGAGCAGTACGTTTGAGAGGATCGGGATCGTGTTGCGGCGCTCCACCACATTCTGCACATGAGACAGTGCGTTCAGCAGGTCGCCGCGTTCAATCGTCAGTTTCATCGTCCGTTCCGTTCGTGGCAGGCCGCCAGAAGCGGCCCTGAATTCTTCATACTTGCTCCCGGCTCCGCCCGGAACAGCCATCCGGAACGGAATCGGCCCGCTCTGCAGGGAGAGCGGGCCGAGCACACTTACTCAAACAGGGGCAAAAGCCAAGCGCTGATCATGTTTTCAGCGTGATTGGCCTCACCTGCCTAGTTCATACCCGCTGCCTGCAGCTCGAGGATCGCTTCGCTGACGGCTTTGATGTGGGCCTTGAGCTCGACATTGTCCTTCAGGGCTTTGGTCACCTTGCGGTGCGCATAAAGGATGGTTGTGTGATCGCGCTTGCCGAAGCTGTAACCGATCTGCGGGAAGGATTTCCCGGTCATCTCGCGGCACAGATACATGGCGATCTGGCGTGGGTACACCACAGCGCGCGCCTTGCTTGGGCTCTCCATGTCAGTCTTTGTCACGTCGAAGACTTTCATTGTCGCCTTCTTGACCAACTCGATGGATGGCTGGCGTACGTCGCCTTCTGTCCGGCGCACGATCTTGCGAACCATGTCCAGCGTAGGCGTGCGGATGCCGAAGGCCGCCTCTGTGTAGAGGTTCCAGATCGCCCCGGTCATTTCACGGGCCTGACCTCGGATGCCTGCATTGAATTCAGCGATCATCTCATCTGTGACGACAAACTCTGGATGGCCCGTCTGAATGTGGTCAGCGAGGTCGCGCATGATCTGGTAGCGCATGTTGGCGTCCGGCTCGCCAACCTCGACGGTGGTCGCGCCTTTCAGCTCACTGATCATGCGGGGGCTGAACCCGGTGACGTCACCAGGGGCCTTGTCACCCGCCAGAACGACATGGCCGCCATTCGCGGTGACCTCACGGATGTTCTGGAACAGCTCCGTCTCTGTGCCCGGCTTGCCGCTGATGCGATGCAGGTCATCGATCATCAGGATGGTGGCGGCACGCAGACGCTTCTTCAGGGCGCTGGTGTCCTTTACCTTCACACCGTCTGTGTAAGAGGAGAGAAATTCTTCCGCAGTGAGGTAGACGACATTGCACTCGCCATCCCGCGCTTCAGCGGCAGATTTCAGCGCGTGAAGGATGTGCGTCTTGCCGGTGCCCTGCAGGCCATAGAACAAGGTTGTCAGCGTGCCGACTGGCAGGCCGGCCGCAATACGCTTCGCCATCTCGACGGCCAGCTCGTTTGCCTCACCCGTGACGAGGGTGCCAAACGACATGACAGGGGCGCCAGTACTAGCGGTGGAGGTCTCGGTCTCTGCCTTTGGCGCTGTATCGGCGGCCGCCTCAGTCGTTGCCCAAGGATCGTCGACGATCTCCAGCAGTTCGGCAGGCGCAGTGCGCCAGCAGACCAGCTTGATCGCGCGGCGGGCCGGGTCATGCTCACGCCAGATGCGCTGGATGGCATGGCGGTGGGCCCCATAGACGCGGTCGAATGACAGCGGATCCCGCGCCGCAATGATCATCTCATTGTTGTACTCGGCAACCAGGCGCAGACCATCGATCCAGCGATCATAGTCAGCCGTGTTGAGGATGGTCGCGAGATGCGCCTTTACGGTCAGCCAGATCTCCTTGCCCGGAGCATTCTTGCCGCCCTGTTTTTCAGTGAAGTCTACGCCAGTTTCTGAATCAAAGAGTCTGTTCCCGTCCATGCCGAGCCCCATTTTCTAGTTATATTTCACCCTGACCAACTGGCACGCAGTCCCCGCCCGAACCGTAGTCCGGTTACACATAAATACTCCGTGTCGGGAGAACTTTTCTGTTGGTGAATTCAAATTACTCAAAGGGGGTTTTGCTGACAAGTGCAACTTTTATGCGACAACAGGTTTTGCTCGCTTGACTCTTAATCCTCTTCCTCAAATCGCAATCAAATCAGGCGTTTGAGAACTGATCTTTTTTTGTGAGTGAGTCGCTCCACACTTTTGTTCGCGCCTGTTCTGTCAACAGGGGGCGGGGCATAAGCCTGTGAAATTCCTCTGAATAAGTGCGAGTTTTTTTCTTCCTCTGACAAGCCCTAACATTACTGCAACTCGGACCCTCACAGTCAGGTCAATTTCGCAATCCTTACGAGAAACCTCCAAGTGCAATGAACTTGTTTTTTGGCGGGCTACATTTTATTGTATTGAGTAGTTGACATGAAAAAAACCCGCCTGAGCAGTCAGGCGGGTTTCAAATTTTTACGCAAGAAAGTGTCGCTTAGCCCATTGCCTTGACGCGGGCTGACAGGCGGGAAACTTTCCGGGCAGATGTGTTCTTGTGCATCACGCCCTTGGTAACCGCGCGCATCAGTTCCGGCTGAGCAGAGCGCAGCGCTTCCTGAGCAGCAGACTTGTCGCCAGCCGCGATTGCTTCCTCAACCTTGCGGACAAAGGTGCGCACGCGTGAGCGACGAGCTTTGTTCACTTCGGTGCGGCGCGCAATCTTGCGGACCATTTTCTTGGCAGAACGAGTATTAGCCATATTAAACTCCTGTGGCCCGAAGGGCTCCCTTCAGGCTGAAGGCGGGGGAATACATAAACGGCGCGGGGGCGTCAACAGCCCAGATGGACCCCGGCGCAGGAAAATGCAGGTATGATCGGGTGTCCTGCATTACTTGTCTTTGAAGTGGGCCGAGCGTTTCTCGACATAGGCCGCCATGCCTTCCTTCTGGTCGTCTGTCGAAAACAGCGACTGGAACATGCGGCGTTCGAACTGGATGCCCTGGGAAAGGGGGGTCTCGTAGGCGATCTTCACTGCTTCCTTGGTCAGCATTGCAGCGGCCAGAGGCATGGAGGCGATGGTGCGCGCCAGTTCCCGCGCGGCGTCCAGCAGGTCGTCTGCGGGCACGACGCGGCTGACCAGTCCGCAACGTTCGGCTTCTTCGGCGTCCATCATCCGGCCCGTCAGGCACAATTCCATCGTCTTTGACTTGCCGATAACGCGGGCAAGGCGCTGCGTGCCGCCTGCACCGGGCATCACGCCAAGGCGCACTTCAGGCTGGCCGAACCGGGCTGTATCAGCCGCCAGGATAATGTCGCACATCAGGGCCAGCTCACAGCCGCCACCAATTGCATAGCCTGAGACGGCCGCCACAATGGGCTTCCGCGCCCGCGCGGCGCGTTCCCAATTCCGGCTGATGAAGTCTTCATAATAGGATTCAGGATAGGTCTTCTCCTGAATCTCCTTGATATCGGCCCCTCCGGAGAAAGCCTTCTTGCTGCCGGTCAGGACGATGCAGCCAATATCCGTGTCACTCTCGAACCGGTCGAGGGCGTCGGTCAACTCGTTCATCACCTCTTCGCAGAGGGCGTTCAGGCTCTCCGCACGATTGAGCGTGATGATGGCAAAGCCAGCCTCGGCATCAATCTCGGTGAGCAGCGTATTGTAAGACATTCAAAAAAATTCCTGCTGGTCGCGGTTCGGCGCTGGCATTTCTGTTGCCGCAGCCTGTAATAACAAGGACACTCTACACCCCGTGCCCATGACCGGGAAACCTCCGGGCGTTGTTCCTTTTTCGTCGCGGATATCTCGCGAAGGCGGGCCTATACATCAATCATGACGCATTTGTCATCCATTGCGAGTCATATCGGGCTGACACCTGCGACAAGTGCGGATTGGCTGTTTTCTAGGCAGAGACCTATATCTTGCCCATGACAGATGGCAGCCAAACATCGCGAGACCCGGAACGCAACCGCCTGTCGGGTCGTCTTGCACGAACCGCCAGGGTCGGGGCCAATTTGTCCGGCGCAGGTCTGACCTTTGCCACGCAGAGCCTGTTTGGCGGGGATCAGGGCGATGAGAAGATCGCACGCGCGCTGGCGGCGGCGCTTGGCAAATCCAAGGGGCCACTCATGAAAGTGGCGCAGATGGTGTCGACCATTCCGGATTTCCTGCCGCCGGAATATGCCAACGAACTCAGCAAGCTGCAGGCCGAGGCCCCGGCCATGGGCTGGCCATTCGTCAAGCGGCGCATGCGGGCTGAGCTTGGCGCGGGATGGCTGGAGAGGTTTGCCGAGTTCGAGAAGGAGGCCGCCCATGCTGCCTCGCTCGGCCAGGTTCATCGGGCCACACTGCATGATGGTCGCCAGGTCGCCTGCAAGCTGCAGTATCCTGACATGGCGAGCGCCGTGGAGTCGGATGTCGGGCAGCTCAAGACAATGCTCGGCCTGTTCAAGCGGATGGACGGATCGATCGACCCAAGCGCCATGGTCGATGAGATCACAGACCGGCTTCGCGAAGAACTCGACTATGCCCGCGAGGCGAAGCACATGGCGCTTTATGCTCATATGCTGGCAGATCGGGACTTTGTGACAGTGCCGGACCCGGTCCCTGACCTTTCGACTGATCGGTTGCTCACCATGAGCTGGGTATCGGGTCAGCGGCTCGATGCGTTCGAGGATGCGCCACAAGAGGTGCGCAACCGGATTGCGGAAATGCTGTTCTGGACATGGTGGGGGCCGTTTAACGCCTATGCCGTCATTCATGGCGACCCGCATCTGGGCAATTATCAAGTGACGGGGGAGGGCACCGGCCTCAACCTTCTGGACTTTGGCTGCATCCGCATCTTCCCGCCGCAATTCGTCAGCGGTGTCGTGGACCTCTATCGCGCCATCCTCGCGGATGATTTCGACGCAGCCTATGCCGCCTATGAAAAATGGGGCTTCAGCGGCCTGTCGAAGGAATTGGTCGAGGTGCTCAATATCTGGGCGCGCTTCATTTATGGTCCATTGCTGGATGACCGCGTGCGCTCTGTCGCCGATGGAGTTAGCCCCGGCGAGTATGGCCGCAAGGAAGCCTTTCAGGTGCGCAGGCTGCTGAAGGAGAAAGGGCCGGTGAAGATCCCGCGGGAGTTTGTGTTCATGGACCGCGCGGCCATTGGCCTCGGCGCGGCATACCTCCGGCTGGGGGCAGAGCTCAATTTCTACCGATTGTTCAATGAAAGCCTTGAAGGGTTTGAGGTGGATGCGGTGGCCGCGCGCCAGGCGAGCGCCAAGACGGCGGTCGGCCTCGACTGACGCATGGTTAGTTCTGGCCCTCGCGCAAACTTGGCGCTAATCCGCACTGCATGAGCGACGACCTTACCAGAAACCAGACTTTCGAGACGCCGGAAGGCTATTCCATTCTCCCCTGGCATCGCGGCTTCGGGCGCCAGATTGGCCCGCTGTTCGAAAAGCGGGACGAAACCGGCGTTTACCGCGCGTTCCGCGTGGAAGAATACCACACCAATGGCATGATGAACGCGCATGGCGGCATGGTCATGACCTTTGCCGACATGGCCTGGGGCGCGGCCGTCGAGAAGGATGAGGACACCTGGTGGGTCACCGTTCGTCTTCTGTGTGACTTTCTCTCCGGTGCGCCGATGGGCAGCTTTGTCGAGGGCAAAGGCGAAGTCGTCGGCCGTCAGGATGATGTCTTCACCGTTGAGGGGCGCATCTGGACGGGCGACAAATTGCTGATGCGCGGTACGGGCATCTTCAAGGTGATCGAGCGCCGCGATGGCGCGCAGAAGCCTTTCACGCGACCGACGGAAAAAGCCTGACGCCCGCCTGAAAGGTTGACTCTGTCGGGGCGTCTCAGTATCCGCCAACGCGATGAACATTGCACTGCACCACCATCACCATCATTCGTGACGCGCCGACGAGGCGCGAACCGGTCCGGCTGCGCCTCCTGCAAGTGTTCAATCTTCCGAACCAGATCAGATGAGGCAGGCCGACCTCCGGTCCGCGCTGCGTTGACGTGTTGCCTTTCCAATTCTGGCGTCTCCGTCTATGCGGGGCGCGTCGGCAACCAGGACCAGAGACGACCATGAGCGACAAGGACACACCGCCCCTCACAGGCAAGGACCTCGCCCGCAAGCCGCGCGGCTTCCCGGACAAGCGCGAAAGCCTCATCCATGCGCAGGCCGGACTGGTCGAGACCATTACTGGCGTCTACCGCCAATGGGGGTTCGAGGCGCTGGAGACTGGCGCGTTCGAATATGCCGATGCGCTGGGCAAATTCCTGCCAGATGATGATCGCCCGAATGCAGGCGTCTTCGCCATTCAGGATGACGATGAGCAATGGATGGCGCTGCGCTACGATCTGACGGCCCCGCTCGCGCGGTTCGTGGCGGAGGCGGGCCAGTCACTGGGCAAGCCGTTCCGTCGCTATGCCGCCGGGCCGGTCTGGCGCAATGAAAAGCCGGGACCGGGCCGCTTCCGTGAGTTCTGGCAATGCGATGCCGACACGATTGGCGCGCCGGGCTTTCACGCTGATGCGGAAATGATCGCGATGGGCGCTGAGGCGCTGCGCGCGGTCGGGATGGAGACGGGCGAGTTCGTGATCCGCGTGAATACGCGCCGCCTGCTGAACGGTGTGCTGGACGGCGTGGGTGCGACACAGGGCGAAACCCGTCTCGCCATCCTGCGCGCCCTGGACAAGCTGGACCGACTGGGCGTCGAAGGCGTTGCCGATCTGCTCGGCGAAGGCCGTATGGATGAAAGCGGTGACTATACAAAAGGCGCGGGCCTCGGCGCAGCTGAAGTGAAGCGCGTGCTCGCCTTCGCGCAGGCGGGCGCGGACACACGTGCCGAAACGCTCGAGAATCTGGCGACGGCTACCGGCGACACAGAGGAAGGCAAAACCGGCCTTGCCGAACTGGAAGCCATTGCAAAGGCGCTCGAAGCGCTTGGCGCACCTGAGGGCGATGTCGTGATCGACCCGTCCGTGGTCCGCGGCCTCGAATATTATACCGGCCCTGTCTATGAGGCCGAGTTGCTCCGTGAAGTGACGGGAGAAGATGGCAAGACGTACCGCATCGGCTCCATTGGTGGGGGCGGCCGCTATGATGATTTGGTCGCCCGCTTCACTGGCGAGACGGTTCCGGCGACTGGTTTCTCCATCGGAATCTCCCGGCTTGCTGCCGCGATGCAGATCATGGGCGAGACCGAGAAGCTGGACGGGCCGGTGGTTGTTCTGAATTTCGACAAGGAAGACCCGTCCGTCGCGCTGCAGATCGCAACAGAGCTGCGCCGCGCCGGTATCCGGGCTGAGGCCTATATGGGGTCCTCCGGCATGCGGCCGCAGATGAAATATGCCGACCGCAGATCATCTCCGGCCGCCATCATGGTGGGCGAAGATGAACTCGCCAAGGGCACGGTCACGATCAAGGATCTGGAGATGGGCGCTTTGAAGGCGAAGGCCATCAAGTCCAATGAAGAGTACCGCGAAGCCCGCCCCGGACAGTTTGAGGTCCCGCGTACTGAAATGGTCGAGGCCATTCGCAAGATTGTCGAGGCCCAGAGATGACACATGATGCACTCGTCGCGGCAGCGCGCGGCGTGTTCGAAGCGACCGGGGCAGAGCGCGTAGATCCGGCCTATATTCTGCCGTCTGATATTCCGCTGGAACTGTCGGGTGAAGCCGTGCGCGCACGTCTGTGCGTATTCTCCGATCATCGCGGGAATGAGATGGTCATGCGGCCGGACCTGACCCTGCCTGTCGCCGGGCAGGAGGCTGAACGCCGGGCCGCAGGTGGTGATGGCGCGAAAGCTTATACTTATGCGGCCCGAGCATTCCGACTGCCCGCCGCTGAAAACGACCCGATGGAGTTCACACAGGTCGGCTTTGAATGGTTTGGTAAGGACAGTAGCGCTGATTCAGATGCCGAGGCATTCGCGCTTGTCCGTGAGGCCGTTGCCGCGTGTGACGTCACGCCAACCGCGACCGAGATGGGGGACCTGTCGATCTTCCCTGCGTTTGTGGATGCGCTTGGTTTGGCCCGGATCACAACCGACCTCTTGAAGCGGGCATTCCGACAGGAGGGCGGGGTGAGCGATTTGCTGGCTGCCGCGCCTGAGGCTCCCGCTGATGACTTGCAACCTGTGCTGGAGGCTCCCAGCTCGAAAGAGGCCGAGGCCGCATTCCTGAATGTCTTGTCGGAACGCGGCATTCCCATGATCGGTACACGCAGTGTCGTTGAAATCGTGGCAGGTTTGCGGGGCAAGGCGGCGGTTCATGCTGCTGGCGGTGTTCCCGAGGCTGCGCGAGCAGCCTTGTCTGATCTTGCCGGCGTAAACTGCCCGGCAGGGGAGGCAGCAGATGTGCTTGGCGCGATAGCGGGCAAACATGGGCTCGACACGATGAGCAGCGCAATCGAGCGCGTTGCAAAGCGCATGGATGCCATTCTCGCTGCCGTGCCGGGTGTCGCGACAGAGGCGCGGTTCCGGTCGGGCTTCGGGCGTCGGTTCACCTATTATGATGGCTTCGTCTTCGAGACGTTCGGGCAGAATTTGACATCCCGACAGCCCATTGCCTCGGGTGGCCGGTATGACGGGCTGATCGAAGGCTTGTCCCGGTCCAGGGCCGCTGCATCCGGCATTGGCGGTGTCATCCGTCCGGACCGCATCCTGCGCGCAAAAGGAGAGACGGCATGAGCGTCCTGTCACTGGCGATTCCGTCCAAGGGGCGGCTGAAGGAAAAGTCCGAAGCGTTCCTGATGGAGCAGGGCTTTGAAGTGCGCCAGATCGGCGGCGAACGGGGGTATCAGGCGGAGATCACCGGCCTCGGCGAAGTCGACATGCGGCTCCTGTCAGCGCGAGAAATTGCGCAGGGCATCATCGACGGCACGATCCATGCGGGCGTGACCGGGGAAGACCTGCTGCACGATCTTGCGCCGACCGGGCCGGAAGATTTTCACGTGGCAGAGCGGCTCGGCTTTGGCGGGGCGGATGTCATTGTGGCCGTGCCACAGGCCTGGATCGATGTGGACACGATGTCGGACCTGGAGGCTGCGGGCGCGGCCTTCCGGAAGGCCCATCATCGGCGTTTGCGCGTTGCGACCAAGTATATGCGGCTGACGCGGCGCTTCTTCGCGGCGAAATCGGTGGGCGAATACCGGCTCGTCGAAAGTGCTGGCGCCACCGAAGCCGCACCGGCGACCGGGGCCGCAGACGTCATCGTGGACATCACCTCCACAGGGGCCACGCTGAAGGCGAACGGGCTCAAAATTGTTTCAGATGGAATAATTTTGAAAAGCGAGGCCGTTTTGGCAGTGTCTGCGAATGCCTCCTGGAGCCCGGCGGCGCTGAAGTCCCTGTCGTTATTGCGCGGTGCAGCAAAAATTGAAAAACTGCTCACATTGAAAAATTTGAATTCACATTCTTGACACACGCCTAAAAGCGCGGCCTTATGACACGGCAAGTTTCTGGGAGGAAACGCTGCAAACGGTGGAAGGCGCGGAAGCTGGTGGAAGCTCTCCGCGCCTTTTTTCATTTTCGGTAATCAAGAGAGTCCACCGAGGCGACCCAGAGCAACGGCTCAGGTGAGGTAGGGGGCGTTTTAGACATTGACCCCGGGCCGCCTCGGCTTCTTGAATAACAATATGCATTTATCGAAAAACGTCAATCAAAATTATCGTTTTTCGATTAAATAATTTTCATGGTTCAAGATAGCTTCACTCAAGTCCGTTTCGGAAAGGGGGCTGCTGCCAGCCCGTGTGTTGACTTCGCCAGGCGGCGCGGCCAAGCGTTGGCCAAATCAGATTTTGCGAACGCATGGGAGTTATCATGAGCGATCCGCGCCAGCACATCATGCCTGTCTACCGGCCACCGGAAGAAGTTTTCGAGAAGGGAGAGGGTTCATACCTCTTCACCGAAAGCGGTACGCGATATCTCGACTTCATTGCAGGCATTGCTGTCAACGCACTTGGTCATTCGCATCCGGCCATGGTCGACGCGCTGAAAGGCCAGGCGGAAAAGCTGTGGCACACCTCCAACATGTTCCGTGTGCGGGGGGCCGAAGAACTGGCCGACAAGATTTGCCGGGACACGTTTGCAGACCGGGTCTTCTTCACCAATTCCGGCACTGAAGCGGTTGAGTGCGCCATCAAGTCTGCCCGGAAATATCATTGGGCGAATGGCAATGAAGAGCGCATCGACATCATTACCTTCACCGGTGCATTCCACGGTCGCTCACTCGGCGCCATCAATGCTGGTGGTAACCCGAATTACCTTCAGGGCTTTGGTCCAAAGCTGCCGGGCTTTGTGCATTTGGAATGGGGTGACCATGACGCGCTGAAAGCCGCAGCGGCGCAGCCGACGACAGCGGCGGTGTTCGTCGAACCGGTACAGGGTGAGGGCGGTGTCCGCGCCATGCCGGATGCCTGCCTGAAGGGTCTTCGTGAACTGTGCGACGAACACGGCATTCTGCTGATTTATGATGAAGTCCAGTGCGGCATGGGGCGGACCGGAAAACTGTTCGCCCACGAATGGGTAGACGGCGCCGCGCCCGACATTCTCTGCTCGGCCAAGGGCATCGGTGGCGGCTTCCCGTTCGGCGCCTGCCTGACAACGGAAACCGTCGGCGAACACATGCAACCGGGCAGCCACGGCTCCACCTATGGCGGCAACCCGTTGGCGATGGCGGTTGGCAATGTCGTTTGGGATATCATTTCTGATGAAGATTTCCTCGCCGAAGTGCGCCGTGTTTCGGCTACGTTGACCCAGGGGCTGAAGAGCCTGGCCGACAGCCATCCGGACAAGGTCGAGGCCGTAACCGGCAAGGGCCTGCTCACCGGGCTCAAGATGAAGGCGAACCCGAAAAGCCTGCAGGGCGTGTGTCGCGACAAGAATCTTCTGGTCGGCGTCGCGGGTAACAACGTGCTGCGTCTGGCTCCGCCGCTGGTGATCACGGACGAACATGTCCGTGAAGCGACCAATATCATGGATGCAGCGCTGTCTGAGTGGGTGCCGGAGTAAACTGCCGGAGGCCAGCCGAATGACAAAGCTCCGCGTAGGGTGCGCCCAGCTTCGGACGGGCGTTGAGATTGAGGCGAACATTGATCACGCCACGGCCCTGATCCGTGAGGCGGCGGGGAAGGGTGCGCGTTTCATCGCAACGCCGGAGATGACCAATCTGCTGGATATTCGCCCCGGCAAGGCGCGGCCCAAGATCGTTGCCGAGTCAGATGACAAGACGCTGGCAGCGCTCCGTGCGCTGGCGGATGAATTGGGCATTTGGCTTTTGATCGGGTCCATCGCCGTGACGGTGGAGGGCGAAGAACGGCTGGCCAACCGGTCATTCCTGATCGCGCCCGATGGTTCCATCCGCGCGCGCTACGACAAGATCCACATGTTCGACGTCGAAGTAGGCGACGGGCAGAGCTATCGCGAAAGCCGGTCCTATCGTCCGGGCGAGCGCGCCGTGCTGGCGGAGACAGAGTTCGGCAAGCTTGGCATGACAATCTGCTATGACGTCCGCTTCCCACATCTCTATCGCAAGCTTGCGCAGGCGGGCGCGGAAATCCTCACCATCCCGGCCGCATTCACGCGCGTGACGGGCGAGGCGCACTGGCACACGCTGGTTCGGGCGCGCGCCATAGAGACCGGCAGTTTTGTCCTCGCGCCTGCGCAGGGCGGGAAGCACGAGGATGGCCGCGAGACCTTCGGCCACTCCCTGATCGTTTCGCCTTGGGGAGACGTGCTGGCGGAGAAGGCAGATGATGAGCCGGGTGTGATCGTGGCGGACATCGATCTGGATGCCGTGGCGAAAGCGCGGGCGCGCATCCCTTCGCTCGGGAATGATCGGAAACTCTGACGGCATCACACCTTACTACTGAAGAGTATATTACTCGCAGCCAATTCCATCATTGTCTCGGTCAAGGTGAGGGCCATAGCCAGGATCACCCCGACGTACGGGGGCCGCACCTGCGGCGCGTGCTTCCGAGCAATTGCGAAAGGCCCTGACCTGTGGGGCGGGCGGCAAAGTATTCGTTGTCGCGCGTTGAGGTCTGGGCGCTGGGGTGGCTGAGGATGAGGATGTTTTGCCATGACAATGGTAGTCACCTGTTTTGCGATTTGTGTGACATCCTTGCGCATTGAGCCCGCCACCATGAGCAAGGGCCTCTCCCGCGGTTGGCAGTAGCATCAACAGAATTGCAGGTAACAATCTACGCATCAGTCTATTCCTCCGAAAACGGAGAATACCTCATCGTGCGCAATCATCGGTTAAAAGTGAACCGCAAATTTTTGGTGCGGGTTAGCGCCCCAACCGCCGCCGGAATTCCTCATAGCCGAAATCGGACAGGCTCTCGATGATGCCGTCTTCCCAGCGCACCGCGAGGTTTGCCAGCGGGGTGCCGTTAAACGTGTTCGTCTTGACGAAGGAATAATGCATCTGGTCGGTGAAGATGATCGTGTCGCCTGGCTTGAGTGGGGCGTCGAAGGAATAGTCTCCGATCACGTCACCCGTCATGCAGGTCTTGCCGCCGAACCGGTATGTGTGTGCCTTCTGGCCGGGCTGGCCTGCGCCGATCACGTCTGGCCGGTAGGGCACTTCCAGCACGTCCGGCATATGGGTCGAGGCGGACGCGTCGAGGATCGCCAGATCGACTTCGTTCCAGTGCAGGGCGAGGACGGTGGCATAAAGCTCGCCCGTATTGACGACAAGGCCGGCGCCCGGCTCCAGAACAACCTCGACGCCAAAGCGCGCCTTGAACACCTTGATGGCCGCGATCAGCGCGTCAACATCATAGCCATCCTTGTTGAGGAAGTGTCCTCCGCCGAAATTCACGGTACTGACCTGTTCAATGTATTGCCCGAAATTGTCGGCCACGAATTCGATCAGTCCGACAGAGCCTTCGTGCAGGCTTTCGCACAAGGCGTGCACATGGAAAATGTCGATGCGGGACCAGTCAACCTGATCCAGCTTTGACGGCACTTCGCCGAACCGGCTTCCGGGCGCACACGGATTGTACAGGTCTCCGCCCAGCGTCGCATTGGAATAGCCGGGATTGACGCGCAGGCCGACCTTGGCCCCGGCATTGCGGGCAATGTCGGCGAACCGGTCCAGCTGTTCGAGGGAGTTGAAATAGATGTGCTCGGCCACTTCGGTCAGGCGTTCCACCTCGGCCTTTGTATAGGCGGGCGAGTAGACATGCACTTCCTTGCCGAAGCTCTCATGCCCCATGATGGCTTCCTGCTCTCCGCTCGCCGTGGTGCCGTCCAGATAGTCGGTCATCATCGGGAAAGCGGCGGGCAGGGAGAACGCTTTCGTTGCCAGCAGGATCTTGCACCCGGCTTCCTCGCGCACACGTTTCGCCGTTTCCAGGTTCGCGCGCAGGCGCGCCGCGTCCAGCACGAAAACGGGCGTCTGAATATCCGTACTCTGTGTCATGACTCGCGTTCCCTTGGTCTATTTTGGTGTGTGGTATCGATAGGTGAATGCATTTGGGTCAGGCCGAACCGCTCCCAGATGTGCGCAGTTCTAGTGACTGGTCATTGAGGCGTCTGCGACAGTAGTCGTACACCAGATACTCTAGCTGTTGCCGCTCAATGAAAGATTCCCGTGTGGCTTGCGAGATTTGCTGATCACGCGGAGTCTCATTTTCTCTTGGAATGGTCATTGGCTTGAAGCCTAAGCGGGCCGCAAATACTTTAATGGTCGCTTCCAAGTGCTCAGTGGTGCCTACGGAGATGAATTTCTCCTCAATCAGATCTCGATAGTTGTCCTGCGTAACAACCGCTGGAAAGTGGTTGAGAAAATTGGGGCTCGCGGAAGCAAGGTGGCTTTCCAGGGGGACTTTTGGAACTCGGCTTTGGTCTTTCCAGTTTTGGCCCACTTTGCGTATGTAGAAGTATTCTGAGATTGCCTGTTCAATTGGTTCGCGGACAATCGTCAGATACTGTCTAACGAAATCGTACCGGCCGGGAATTCCAAACCCTCGAAGTTGGTTGAAGTGGCCGAAAAGACAGACCGGCCGTCCGCTCTCCCGCGGATGAGTTAGTTCGGTGACTTCCGGCAATGCGCCGGTGGAGGCATTGGCGTAGTGCGGCAATAACCCGTCGCCAAACCATGAATTGAAGATTTGCCGGACGGATGTTCCTGCCGTTTTCGGCACATGTATGAATATTGCAGGTTCGTGCCTTTGATATTCGATCATTCCGTGCCCCGAGCTGCCTGCAGACGCGCAATACATCGCGCGATACAGAGCGTGGAGATATTGCCAGGCAGAAGGGGCAGGCTCATGAGGGTAATCCTTCAGATGTCGCGCCTTGAAATGCCGATCAGACCGTTGGCGGGTTCACCGGCCGGGGGCGGCCATCCTCATCGACAGCCACCATGGTGAAGCGCGCTTCAGTCACCTTTTCTCGGACGGCCGTCAAGGCACGACGCGCCCATGTTTCGATGCGGATGACCATAGAGGTTCGCCCGACTTTTTCCACTTCTGTGTAGACGCAGAGTGTATCGCCGATCTGGACCGGTTTCTTGAAGATGATTTCATTCGCCGCAATCGTGACGGTGCGCCCATTGCAACGCTCATTGGCGCGCACGGCGGCGGCCAAATCCATCTGTGACATCACCCAGCCGCCGAAGATGTCACCCGCGGCATTGGCGTCGGCGGGCATGGCGAGTGTGCGCAGGGTCAGTTCCATGCCGGGCGGTGTATGCGATTCCATGAGGGCGTCCTTGTGTCGGCGTTTTGCTGCCGGGACAGATAGGACACCCAAAGGCATGCAAAAACACATGATTACGCATACGCGCGTTGCGGGGATGCGTAGGTGAGCGAACTTAGTTCAACAGGTCTTGAAATAACTAAAAAACTAGATATATAGATCTGTATGAACGACGAGATAGCCTCTTCTGCCTTCGCGGCCCTTGGCCACCCCAATCGCATTCGCGTGCTGCGTATGTTGGTGCGAGCGGGGCCGGATGGACTGACCGTAACCTCTCTACGGGAGCGGCTCGGCGTTCCGGCCACAACCTTTGCCCATCATTTGAAAGCCTTGGCAGAGGCAAAGCTGGTCATTCAGGACAAGCGTGGACGGGAGCTTTATTCCACCGCGAACTATCCGCTCATTCGCGATCTGGCGTCCTTCCTGATGGTGGAATGCTGCGTTGATTCTGCCTGTCCCCCTCAAATCATGGAAACCGAAAAGAACCTCTCATGAAACGCCTTCATATCCACGTCCGTGCGGCGGATCTCCTTGCCAGCAAGCAATTCTACACAGCGCTGTTTGGCGCGGCGCCCATCGTGTCAAAGCCTGACTATGTCAAATGGATGCTCGATGATCCGCGGATCAATTTCGCCGTCAGTTCAATGGAGGGCAATGCGCCCGGCATTGACCATCTTGGCATTCAGGTCGAAAGCGACGACGAACTCTCCGAGGTTAATGACAGCCTGCGCGCGGCGGAACAATCCACCGTGGCGGAGCCGGGTGCGCATTGTTGTTATGCGAATGGCAACAAACACTGGGCACGTGACCCACAAGGTGTGGTCTGGGAAATGTTCCACACGATGAGCGCCGCCACGACATATGGCGACACACGGGTCGAGTTGGACGCGGCAGCGATGGATGCCGCGCCCAAATCAGATGCGTGCTGTGGCTAAGTCTCGACTGCGAACAGGTCTTCCTGGTCGCCGCCGTCCACATCAATGACGTGCCAGGGCAGGCCGCGCTGGGCGACATCTTCCAGGAAAGGCTTGGCCGGGAACTGCTCAACGTTGAACACACCGTGTCCGGACCATTCCCCGCGGAAGAACATGGCCGCGCCGGAAACCGGCGGAACGCCTGTAGTGTAAGATACCGCCTGTGCTGAGACCTCATCATTGGTCTTGGCGTGGTCGGAGACATTGTAGATCATCTTGGAGACCGGCTGGCCGTCTTTCGTGCCGCGCAGGATGACGCCGATCGACGTCTTGCCGGTATAGTTCTCGGCCAGCGAGGAAGGCGGCGGCAGCAAGTCCTTCAGGAATTCCATCGGGATGATGTCCATGCCCTTGTGCTTGATCGGCTCCAGACCGATCAGGCCGATGGATTTGAACACTTCAAGGTGCTTGATGTAGGCCTCGCCAAAGGTCATCCAGAAGCGGATCTGCTTCAGGCCCTTGATGTGCTTGACCAGGCTTTCCTCTTCCTCGTGATAGATCAGGTAAGAGGCTTTCGGGCCAACTTCCGGATAGTCGATCATCGTCTTGATCGACAGGGCGGGGATCTCGATCCACTCGCCATCTTTCCAGTATTTGCCGTCCTGCGTCACTTCGCGGAGATTGATCTCCGGATTGAAGTTGGTCGCAAACGTCTTGCCGTGGTCGCCGGCGTTGCAGTCCACAATGTCGATGAATTCGATCTCGTCGAACAGGCCTTCCTGCTGGGCATAGGCACAATAGATATTGGTCACGCCCGGATCGAACCCGCAGCCGAGAATGGCGGTCAGGCCGGCATCCTTGAAACGGTCCTGATAGGCCCACTGCCAGGAGTATTCGAATTTGGCGACATCGCGCGGCTCATAGTTCGCGGTGTCCATGTAATTGCAGCCCGCTTCGAGACAGGCATCCATGATCGGCAGGTCCTGGTAAGGCAGGGCCATGTTGATCAGCAGGTCCGGCTTCACCTTGTTGATGAGCGCGACAACCTCTTCAACATTGTCGGCATCAACCTGGCTAATCTCGATCGGTGTCTGGCAGAGCTTGGCCACTTTCTCGCAGCTCTCGATACGGCGCGAGGCAAGATGGATGTGTTTGAACGTGTCGCGGTCCATCGCGCATTTCTGGGCGACGACGGATCCGGCGGCACCGGCACCGATGATGAGAACATTGTCCATGAGTGATGAGACTCCCTGTCTGGATGGGCACTGATCTGCCCGTCACATAGGGCAAACAGCGTGTGTTCGCCAGTACAGATCTGCGGGGAGCCGGGGGAGGGGAATGCCGCAGCGCAGGAGAGCGAAGGGGGAGGAAACGAGGTGGGCAAACCTCGCCCCGCGCTGCGGCAAAGCAGGATCAGGCGGCTTGCCTATGAACGTCGAGGCGAGAGATTTCCTCGCTGAGCCAGGTATAGTGCTGCTCAACGCGATTGATCATCGTGTCGGTTGTGTCAGGTCGCTCCGTTAACTCGTTCCGCCACGCTTCCAGCACGCTCTTCTGGCTTTTCAGCCAGCACAGCATGGCGGCATCATCGATCGGCAGGCACATGGGACGCTCCATCAGTTGTTTGCGAGTCGTTCTCAAAACTCTTGTTTCACACCTTGCGGCCTCTTGCAAGTCATTCTCAATTAGATTTCGTCCATGTTTGAGGATTCAGGGTGAAATCCCCCGCCGTCACTGGAATAATTGTTCAAAACGGAGTATCTGGCCCGCTTTCCCGTTTCAGGAGTTTCTCTGAATGACCTCATCCGCCACCCCGCGCCATTTCATTGACCTTTGGCATCTGGAATCCGCAGAATTGCGCGAAATCCTGGACATGGCCCATGCGATGAAGAAGGCGCGACAAGGCTGGCCGAAGGGACGGGTCGACAAGGGCGCCCCGCTGGAAGGGCACACGCTGGCAATGATTTTCGAGAAATCTTCGACGCGGACTCGCTTTTCCTTCGACATGGCCATGCGTCAGCTTGGCGGGTCGTCCATCACGGCGACATCCAACGACATGCAGCTTGGCCGCGGCGAAACCGTTGAGGACACAGCGCGCGTTCTGTCGCGTTTTGTCGACGCGGTGATGATCCGCGCCAATGATCATTCAGACGTTGAGGCCTTTGCCGAGAATGCCAGCGTACCCGTGATCAACGGCCTGACGGATCGGTCTCACCCCTGCCAGATCATGGCGGACCTGCAGACGCTGGAAGAGCATGGCCTGACCCTCAATGGCGCGCGCCTCGCATGGGTGGGTGACGGCAACAATGTTTGCGCCAGCTTCATTCATGCGGCGGCGAAGTTCGGGTTCTCACTGGCCGTTGGCACGCCGCCACGCTTTGCGCCGGATGACGAGGATATCGAGATCGCCCGCGACCTGCAGGGGCGCATCGATTTGTACGACACGGCGGAAGAGGCTGTCGCTGGCGCGGATGTGGTGATTGCGGACACATTCGTGTCGATGGGTGACGCAGATGCCGAACGCCGTCTGGAAATCCTCGAGCCATATGCCGTGACCGAGGAGCTGATGGAGCTGGCTGCTGGCGGTGCGAAGTTCCTGCACTGCCTGCCCGCGCACCGGGGCGAGGAGGTCGACGCCGAAGTGATCGACGGGCCGCAAAGCCTTGTCTTTGACGAAGCCGAAAACCGTATGCATGCCCAGAAGGCCGTGCTGCGCTGGTGCCTCGGCAAATAGCCTAGCTGTCCTGCACTTCTTCGAGACCGAAGGCGACCGGAATGGCCAGCGCGCTCATCAGGGCGAGCAAACCGATTACGACCGTTTCTCCCGCCATGTGCGCCACAACACTGAATCCGCCGCCAAATATCAGCAGCGTTCCGATGATCGTGTTCGACAGCGCCGTATAGGCCGCGCGGTTGTCCTGGCTGGCCATGTCGACCAGATGGGTCGAACGTCCCAGGCGCACGCCCTGATACGCGATCATCAGCACGAACAGGACCAGCGGCAGCGCCCAGATATCCTGCAGCAATCCTGCCGCGTTGAGGCCGAGTGTCGCGAGCAAGGCGAGCGTGGCCGCCGCAGCCGTCAGGATCAGCACTTTCCGGCTCGACCGGTCTGCCAGCCGTCCCCAGACATAGGAGCTGAGCAGGCCCGCCCCGGCTGAGGCGATGACGAGCAGTCCCAGACCCCCAAACATCTGGCTGGCCTCTTCAGTGTCCGTGCCGAGCGCCACCATGAAGGGCGGGGCCAGCGCCGTGGAGATCAGCAGGCCGCGCGTCAGGATGAACCGGCGCAGCTGCTTGTCCTCGGCGAGCAGCTGGAAATTGTCCCGGAAGGATTTGATCGGGTTGCCGCCGCCTTCGGTGGAGCCCGGCTCCTCTTTCAGCGTCGTGAACAGGGCCGCGCCCGTCATCCAGAGGCCACCGGCGAGCAGCAAGCCGCCAATGACGAGGCTCATCCGGTCGATCCAGCCGACGGTGAGCAGGCCGCCATAGACCAGCACAGCTGCGGCGCCGACCGTGCTGGCCGTTCCCGTGGCCGTGCCCCGACGCGATTTCGAGACGGTCTTTCCGAGCACATCCTTGTAGGTCACCGAGCAGACCGAGCGTGCGAGCGCCAGCACGGCCAGGGCGATCAGGATGACATAGCCTGCCGCTGCCCCATCGAGAAAGAAGGCGGCGAGGCCCATGCTGGCCGCCGCGAGGCCCTGTACCGCAGAGCCCGCCGCCCAGGCCCATTTGCGCTGAGGCAGCTCGCGCAGGGCGGCGGCGGTGAACAATTGCGGCAACAGCGCGCCAGCCTCCCTGACCGGCACGAGCAGGCCAATCAGCCAGGTTGGGGCGCCAATGGTGGTCAGCAGCCAGCTGAGCACGAGTTTGGGATCAATCAGCCCGTCGGAGATCTTGCTGGTCGACAGGCTGGTGACATGCGTGAAGAAATTGCCCGCTTCTTCCTTGCAGGCGCTGTCAGGGATGTCCTTGCAAACGCGCCCCTCATCTCCAGAGGTGAGCATTTCAAAGACAAGTTCCTGAGTGTTTTCAGCCATGAAGCGCAAAATAGCGCGGCCCTGTCAGGTGGCAACATTCACGATTGAGTGTGTTCAGACAAAACTGCTGGAAGGGCGCGCAGATCACGCTACACATGGAAGCATGGCCGATAGCGAATTTCACCCCGCCAAATTCTCTGATCCCGATGTCACCGCCAAGGGCGAGACGCGCGCCAGCGTCGGCTGGACAGGTTTGAAAACGCTGTGGCTGAACACGGGCACGCTCTGCAACATCGAATGCGTGAATTGCTACATCGAGAGTTCACCGCGCAACGACCGGCTCGTCTATCTCACCCGCGCGGATGTACGGCCGTTTCTGGATGAAATCGACAAGCCCATAGAAATCGGCATCACGGGCGGTGAGCCCTTCATGTGCCCGGAGATATTGGGCATCATGGAAGACGTGCTGGCAGACGGGCACAGCCTACTGCTGTTGACCAATGCGATGCGTCCGATGATGCGCCCTCGCATCCAGCAGGGCCTGGAGCGTTTGGCCGAGACCTATGGCTCCAGAATGATCCTGCGCGTGTCCCTCGATTCCCACGAGGCGGTTGTTCATGATGAGGAGCGCAGGTCGGGAGCTTTTGAAGAGGCGTGCAAAGGCCTCCGATGGCTTGGTGAACGCGGCGTACAGGTGGCGATTGCCGGACGCCAGGCCCTGACAGAGGATGATGCAACCGCCCGCGCCACCTATGGCGCGCTGGCCCAATCTCTGGGGCTGCGCCTCGACCCGTCCGACACCAAACAGCTTGTCCTGTTCCCGGAGATGATCGCGCGCGATGATCCGCCCGAGATTACAACAGATTGCTGGGGCATCCTGAACAAGTCACCAGACGACATCATGTGCGCCAACCAGCGCATGGTGATCCGCCGCAAGGGCGCGGGCAAGGCCACGGTGACCGCCTGTACGCTCTTGGTGGACGACCCTGCGTTCGAGCTTGGCGATACGCTGTCGGACGCGACGGCTGATCCGGTCAAGCTGAACCATCCCTGGTGCGCCAGTTTCTGCGTGCTGGGCGGCGGCAGTTGTTCGGCCTGACTTCTGCGCCTTTACGTATACGTGCTTGGCTCGTGCTCTTGTTCGAAGATGGCCAGATAGGTGATAGAGGGTGCTCCAAAACCAGCGCAGCCAGGCTGGGACACTTCCATCACACTGTGGAATTTATAGCCCTTCTCGTGCGCCGCGTTGAGCTTGTCCTCAAGCGCTTTCACGGCCTTGTCTGAAAACTCTTTGCCGATGGGTTGGATGCGATATTTCATTCAGGAAACTCCAGGTCTGAAAGGTCGGTGCCGCCTTGGTCGGGCTTGCATTTGTGAAGGCGCCTCAGGGTTAGGTGAAGGGCGGTGAAAAAGGGCTTCGTGCGAAACGCCAGCTCGCTGTAGCGGGAACAACTCGGCTCAAACACACAGCGATTGCCAATGAAATCCGGTCTCACGCGCCGATACAGGCGAAGCATCGTAACAGGCAGGAACGCACGATGGGTCAGGCCCAATTTTGGCGCCTGATCGATTTTGGCATCAAGTGCGGGTTTGACGCCCAGGCGCCTCAGTGTAGATGGGCGCAAGGTCTCTGGAATATCGAGATCGATCTCACTGATGTGCACGTCGTACCGTCCCCCAATCCCCACTTTCAGATAATGTCTTCCTTGGGTGGAATGTCAATTCCCGTTCGGCCTGATCGGGCTCGCGCAGGCGTGCCTCTTGCGATAGGGGCGGGGCGCTGCCACATGGGGACACCAATTCGAGGTGTCCTCCCATGACTGACGCAACCTACGCCGTCACCGATTTCGTCACGAACTTCCAGATCGTGGACCGTCCCATTCGCGGGCGCGCCGTTCGCATGGGCGAGGGCAGCCTGTCGGGCATCCTGCATCGGCATGACTATCCGAAGAATTTGGCCCGCATACTTGGCGAAGCCGTGACGCTTGCGACGCTGGTCGGCGCGTCCCTGAAATTCGAGGGGCGCCTTCTGGTGCAGGCCGAAGGCGATGGCCCGGTGTCCATGCTGGTCGGCGAGTATCGCTCTGATGGCGGTGTGCGCGGCTATGCCAAATTCGATGCCGAGGCCTGGGCCCATCTGGACAAGGTGAACAAGGGCGATGCCCCGCACATGCCCCAGCTGTTCGGCCCGAACGGACGGCTTGGCCTGATCATCATTCAGGACAATCCGGCGATCCAGCCCTATCAGGGCATCGTGCCGCTGTCGAAGGGCACGCTGAGCGAGTGCGCAGAAGACTATTTTGCCATGTCAGAACAAGTTCCGACGCGCCTGAAACTGTCCGTCGCCGAGCTGGACCGCAAGGATGGAAATCCGGTCTGGGTATCCGGCGGCATGATGGTGCAGCGGATCGCAGCAGATGAAACGCGCGGTGAAACCGAAGAGGCGTGGCGCGAAGCCGAAGCCCTGTTTGCAACGCTGACCGATGGTGAGCTGGCCGATGCGGACCTGCCGATGGAGCAGCTGCTCTACCGTTTGTTCCACGAACAGGGCGTCACGATGGAAACGCCGCAGGCGCTGGATGACCGTTGTACCTGCAATCAGGAACGGCTGGTCGAGACGCTGAAACAGATGCCGGATGACTCCCTGCGAGAGATGACCGAAGCGGATGGCACGCTGGGCATCGATTGCCAGTTCTGCAACCGGCACTACGACATCGCGATTGAGGATGTGACCGGCAATACGAATTAGGCTGGGAGGGCAACCTCCACAGTTTCGTGATTGCGAAGGCGCGCGGGCACTGGCAGAGGTGGCAGCCATGACTTTCAAATGGCTCCCCAATGCGCTGACCATTGCCCGCTGCGTCTTTGCCGGTTTCGTTCTGGTCGGCTTCTGGCAGGCGGGCAGCCTGGACCTGACGCTGACCGGCTTGTCGCCAGAGGAATTGTCTCGGCGGGCAACCCTGCAACAGCTCTGGTACCAGTTTGCGTTCCTGGCATTCCTCGCGGGAGCCATCACCGACTTCCTGGATGGCTGGCTGGCCCGGAAACTGGAGGCGCACAGCCGGTTCGGTGTGTGGCTGGACCCGATTGCCGACAAATTGCTGATTGCCGCAGCGCTGTTCGGGCTCGCGCTCGAATTCAGATCCTGGCTGATTTATGTGCCTGCAGCGATGATCATCGCGCGGGATGTGTTCATGACATGGTTCCGGGCAACGCCGCGCGGGCGCTCCGCGATTGTCCCGTCCAATCTGGCAAAGTGGAAAACCGGATTCGAGTTCGCGGCGATCATCGGCCTGATGCTGCCACTGGCCACGCTTCGCCCAAGTCTTGATGGCGACGTGGCGACGGGGTCCGATGTGCTGGCGATCGTGGCGATTGTGACCGTGGTTGGCCTGCTCTGGGTTGCAGCGGCGCTGTCCTGGTGGACGGCTGGGCAATACATGAAAGCTGCCGGATCGGGCTCACCTGACTAGACCCAAAGAAAAGGAACGCTGACTCAAGGGGGAGAAAGCCAGCGTTCCACACTCGGTCCGGAGCGGGAAGAGGGGGGACCCTGCTCCGACACGGGGCTCGTCTTGTAGTGGAATGCTCTGCGTTCCCATCCCACCACGATCAAGCAATAGGCGACGCGAGCAAAGGTTCCCTCAATCTGCGAATCTTTCCGCTGAACTGCAATTCCACGAAGTTTCCGACAATCTGCCCGCATTGAGACTCAATCCGCGCCGACAAGGTGTGCATGAGATCACGGCTCTCCCCCACGACCCGCCTGGTCATTGTTGCGCTGGCCGCTCTGGCTTTCCTGTGCCTACCGGCGCTGTTGGCAATGGCGGGGGCGTGACGGTTAAAGGGCCTTGCCCGACCAATAAGGTGACCGGGCCTGCCCCAGATAGAATTCTGCCAGCCTGAGCCGTGTGCCATTGGTCGTGCCGTCAGGGACATCATCAGGCGGGCACCAGCGGATTTCCGCAATCTCGGCCAGCGCCGTTGCCTTGCCTTGTGTCCAGATACCTGGGGGCACGTGATACAGCATGACGTGATCGTTCGGGAATGAGGCGTGGTTGGAATAAACGCCTGCCAGTACCGGCGCGCCATTCATCAGGATTCCCGCTTCTTCCTCGATTTCGCGCCGCAACGCCTCGACACAGGGCTCGTTCCGCTCGACCCCGCCGCCGGGCATGTGCCAGCCGGAAATGTAGGTATGGCGCACCAGAAGGATATGCCCGTCCTCATTCTCGACCAGTCCACGCACACCCATCGTCATGGGGCGGCGCAGGCGGGCATAGGCATGAAAAAGCCGGGTTCTGAGCCAGGACATGAGGTCTCCTTACGCCGTGGGAATTACAGGTGTAATGTGAAAAAACTCGCAAAGGGAATGCAAACTTCCTGAGAATTCGGGCTCGCCAAGCCCGGCAACGCACGCTAAGAGCGGTGCGAAAGCATGGAAATGCTCAAGAAAACAACAGCGAGACGGCGCCATGATCATCCATCCCTCTCTGATTGCCATTGCCGCAATTGTAATCGTATTCGGCATCCTGAACTTCATTGAATACAAGCGTCTCGACTAGGAGCGAGCCCGGCGCATGCCTGATTTTTCCCTGATCGCCGCCCTGATCGGGGGGCTCGTCATATTGGCGTTTGCGGGGGATTTCCTGGTAAGCGGCGCAGTCGCCGTGGCCGAACGGTTTGGCGTCTCCAAGCTGATCGCGGGTATCTTCATTGTCGGGTTCGGCACATCGGCCCCGGAAATGGTCGTGTCCCTGAATGCTGCGCTGGAAGACCGGGCCGGTCTCGCGCTGGGCAATATTGTCGGCTCCAACATTGCAAACATCTTCCTGGTGCTGGGCATCCCGGCGCTGATCATGCCGTTCGTGGCCGGCGGTCACGGGCAGGGACGCGCGCTGACGGCCATGCTGGTAGCGACGGTTGTCTGGATGTTGCTGACGGCGATGGGACCGCTGACCTTCCTGGGGGGCGTCCTGTTCCTGACCATTCTCGTGGCGTATTGTGTCATCACCTTCTACATGGCGCGCAAGGCCGTGGCGTCGGGCGAAGATCCCGGCATTGAGATTGAGGAACACGACCCGCTCAGCCTTGGCCGGTCGCTGGCCTATATCGTGCTCGGCATTGGGGGGCTCGTCCTCGGCGCGCATCTGATCATCGCGGGCGGTGTGGGCATCGCCGAATTCTATCACGTGCCTCAGGAATGGATCGGCCTGACCTTGCTGGCGTTCGGAACCTCCCTGCCTGAAATCGGCGCGGCCATCGCGGCGGCGCTGCGCCGGCATGGCGAAGTGGCCATCGGCAATGTGCTTGGTTCCAACGTGTTCAACATTCTCGGAGCGGGTGGAATCATCTCTCTCTTCGGGCCGATTGAGATTGCGCCGACTTTCACGCAATATGATCATTGGGTCATGGCCTTTGCGGCGCTGCTGATCGGCGGGTTCATCCTGACGCGCGCGCGCCTTGGCCGCCTGATGGGAGTGTTGATGCTGCTGATCTATGCCGCCTATATCTACGGCCTGATTCACGGGGTGAACCTGCTCGGCCTGTTCCAGAGCGCGCCGGCATGAAGCCGGGCGCGGCGCTGGTCACGGGCGCCGGGGCGCGGCTGGGCCGGGCCATGGCCGAAGCGCTGGGCGCTGATGGCTGGCAGGTAATCGTCCACTACAATTCCTCCGCTGACGGCGCAGAGGAAACCGCTCAGGCCATTCGTTCGGCCGGCGGGGACGCCGTCACAATGCAGGCTGACCTGTCGGATGAGGTGGCCACCGCTGAGCTGATCCTGCACGCTGCGGAGAAAGTCGGACAGCCCGTGTCCCTGCTTGTGAACTCGGCCTCGGTCTTCGATGAGGACACGGTCTCCAGCCATACGCGGGAGAACTGGGACAAGCACATGAACGCGAACCTCCGCGCGCCGATCCATCTGGCCCAGACCTTTGCGGATGCCCTGCCGAAAGGTGCGCCGGGCCTGATCGTCAATCTGATCGATCAGCGGGTCTGGAAGCTGACCCCGAATTTCTTCACCTACACGCTGTCCAAGGCTGCGCTCTGGCAGGCGACGAAAACCATGGCGCAGGCCCTGGCGCCAAACATCCGCGTCAACGCCATCGGGCCGGGGCCGACGCTGAAGTCGAAACATCAGAGTGAAGACGAGTTTGCAGCCGAGACCGCGGCCACGCTGACAGGGCAGGGCTCCAGCCCGGACGAGATCGTCAATGCGCTGCGATACCTGGTTTCAGCCAGCAGCGTCACCGGACAGATGATCGCCAGTGATGGCGGCCAGCACCTGATGTGGCAAACACCGGACACGCAGATCTGATGAATTTCTCCTCCGACACGTCTGCGCCCGCGCATCCGAAAGTGCTGGAAGCGGTGCTCGCCGCGAATTCCGGCCTCGAGTCGAGCTATGGCAATGACCGGGTGACAAGACGTTTGCGGGGCCAGTTGGCGACTGTGTTCGGTACAGACGATTTCGACTATTGGCTGACGGCGTCCGGCACGGCGTCGAATGCACTGGCCTTGTCCTGCTTCTGCCCGCCGACAGGCGCAGTGCTGTGCCATGCCGGGGCCCATATCGCCGTGGATGAGCGCGGCGCGCCGGAATTCTTTTCCGGCGGAGGCAAGCTGCACCTGCTTCGCGGGCCGGATGGAAAGATCGGCCCTGCGCAGCTGGATGAGGCCCTGGCGCGCATCAATCATGACTTCGTGCATGAAACCCCAGCGCATGTCCTGTCCCTGACGAACCTCACCGAAAACGGTACGGCCTATAGCGTGGCAGAGGTGACGGATTATGCGGCCAGGGCGCATGCGTCGGATTTGATCGTGCATCTGGATGGCGCGCGTCTGGGCAATGCACTGGTCTCAACCGGAGCGAGCGCGGCGGAGATGAGCTGGCAAGCTGGCGTGGACGTGCTGACCTTCGGCCTGACCAAGACCGGGGCGATGGGGTGCGAGATCATCCTGTTGTTCGGCAAGGCGCGGGAAAAGAAACGCGAGCTGGAGGCGCGGGCGAAGCGGTCCGGCCACATGCCGCCCAAGATGCGGTACCTTTCCGCGCAGGCCGAGGCGATGCTGGCAGACGGCCTCTGGCTGGATCTGGCGGCGCAGGCAAACGGGATGGCCCGGAAGCTGGCCGATGGCCTGGTGGCGCGCGGTGTGTCTCTGGCGTTCGAGCCGCAGGGCAATGAAGTCTTCGCGATGCTGCCCGACGATCAGGTCACGGCGCTGCGCGCGGCGGGCGCGGTGTTCTATCCCTGGATGGGTGGCAGCCAGCGCTTCGTCTGTTCCTGGGCCACCGAGGACACAAAGATCGAGCGTTTCCTGAGCGTTCTGGACGCCTGACCCCCGCTTTTCCTGTCCGGACTGGACGGATGGGGCGACGCACGGCAAAGAGGGCCGGCTGGAATCTTCGGGAAGGGGTTTTTGTCCATCATGTCCAATCGCATCCGCGCGGCCATGCTCGCCGCTGTTTTCGCCACCACGACACTCTCTGCCTGTTCGACGGCCTATTATGGCGCGATGGAGCAGTTCGGATACCAGAAGCGGGATCTGCTGGTGTCGCGCGTGAACGAAGCATCGGACGCGCAGGCGGAGGCCAAGCAGGAATTCACCAATGCGCTGGCAGCGTTCCGCGATGTCGTGAATTTCGATGGCGGCGAACTCGAAGCCTCCTATGACTCCCTGAACCGGGCCTATGAGCGGTCTGAAGCGAAGGCCGACCGGGTGCGTGACCGGATCAAGGACATGAAAGCCGTCTCCCGCGACCTGTTCGTGGAATGGCGCAAGGAGCTGGAAGAATATTCCGATCCCGGCCTGCGCCGCGCCTCGGCGGACCAGCTGGAAGCCACGCGGGAGCGCTATTCCGTGCTGGTCGACAAGATGGACCGGGCGGCGGCTTCGATGGATCCGGTCCTGGCCGTGTTCAAGGATCGCGTCCTGTTCCTGAAACACAATCTGAACGCCCGGGCGATTGCCGCCTTGGGGGATGAGACGCGCGACATTGAAACCGATGTGGCGGCCCTGATTGCCGAAATGGAGCGCTCGATTGCCGAGGCGGATGCCTTCATCGCGGAGATGCAGGCAGGAACCGTGTAACAAGCTGCACGTTTGACGCCAATCAAGGCGCTTTTCCGGGAACCGAATTTCAGAACACGCGTTTCTGTCACGTCTCTGGCAGGGGCAGATTTGCCGTGTTCTGCTCATTCCGGCTTAGCCCGGGATTCGGGATTGAGGGGACCATGAAGTCAATCCCGGGCTTCGTCTTCGGACGGGGCGAGCAGATCCCCACTGCCACATCCTCATCTTCGGACATGGCCATGCGAAACGCTTTTGACGGCGTGAAGCGCCACGGCGCAGCGCGGCGCTCTGCCAGGGTGTCGCCAATCGCGACGATGTGGACATTTCCGTTCCTGTCAATTCCGGTCAGGAAAGATGCCCGCGCGCCTTTCACAGCGCGGACATACAGGCGCAGCATGACCAGCTGCAGCCAGATCCAGACGCGAAAGCGCTGGAGGTGCGGTGGCAATTGCGCAGGAGGGGCAAGCAGGCCAGTCATGCGGTCAGGATACACCGGATTTTCAGGAGGGGGATAAAGTTCCTGTCCGGATCAATGCGCGCTGCAGGATGCGACCGGAATTCAGGGGGACAAGGCGTGTATGGACCGGTGAACGACACAATCGTCGCCTGTCGCCAGATGTTGCGCTATGGTGTCGTCCGTGGTGCCGGGGTGCGCCCTGAGGAGGAAATGAGATGACATTTGTCGATGGGTTTCTGGCGGCGGTACCAGAGGCGAACAAGGCGGCCTATCTGGAACAGGCGAAGATGATGTCGGGCGTGATGAAAGAGCTTGGCGCGCTGAGCGTGATGGAATGCTGGGGCGTCGATGTGCCGGAGGGCAAGAAGACGTCCATGCATCTGGCCGTTGCGCGCGAGGAGGGGGAGGGCATTGTCCTGTCCTTCGTGACCTGGCCCTCGAAAGAGGTGCGGGATGCGGCCTGGGCGAAGATGGAAGCAGACGAACGCATGCAGGGCATGTCCATGCCGTTTGATGGCTCGCGGCTGATTCATGGCGGGTTCGAGGCGATGCTGGAAGCTTAGGGGCCGGCGGTTTGAAATCGTATCGAGCGCCGTATGGCGGCGCCGGGAGCAGCCTTCGCTTGCGCTTCAGGCCTTTTCTTCCATCATTCGATCCTCGATCGAATGATGACGCGAAGCGTCATCGGGGTGTAGCCCTTGCTTGCGCTGCGGGCCTTTTTCCCCTCAATTCGATCCTCGATCGAATTGTCGCGCTTTGCGCGACCGGGGAAAAGACCAGACGGCCTGTAAGCCGGGTTCTGTTCGCCTGATTGCTCAGGTCTGGCAGCCATTCCTCTGGGATGCCTGTTGCCAGGCACCTCACGCGACACACCCGGGGCGCGGGCGGAAAACGGCCCATGCGCGCCCCCTATTCGGTCTTGCTCCGGGCGGGGTTTACCGTGCCGGTCCTGTCGCCAGTCCCGCGGTGGGCTCTTACCCCACCCTTTCACCCTTACCGCTCCATGAAGAAGCGGCGGTTTGCTTTCTGTGGCACTTTCCCTCGGCTCGCGCCGGGCGGCCATTAGCCGTCGCCCTGTTTCCCTGGAGCCCGGACTTTCCTCCAACAGGCCGTTACCAACCTGCCAGCGGCTGCCCGGCCGTCTGGTCAAGGAGCGGTATATAAGGGCAAACGCGGCCCGGCGCCAGTCGGGGAAGCTGCGCCGGGTCGGTCGATTAGGCGTTGATGAAGGCCAGCAGATCCGGATTGAGGATGTCGGCATTGACCGTCAGCATGCCGTGCGACAGGCCGGGATAGACCTTGAGTGTGCCATTGGGCAGTAGTTCGACCGCCCTCAGGGCCGAGTTGGCAATGGGAACGATCTGGTCGTCATCGCCATGCAGGACGAGCGTCGGCACGGTCATCGCCTTGAGATCTTCAGTCTGGTCGGTCTCGGAAAAGGCCTTGATGCCTTCATAATGGGCCTTGGCGCTGCCCATCATGCCCTGGCGCCACCAATTCTGGATCACGCCCTCCTGCGGGGCTGCGCTGTCCCGGTTGAAACCGTAGAAGGGACCGGAGGGCACATCCCGGAAGAATTGCGCGCGATTGGCGGCCAATGCGGCCCGGAAGCCGTCAAACACGTCCAGCGGCAATCCATCCGGATTGGCCGGGGTCTTCAGCATCAGGGGCGGCACGGCGGCCACCAGCACGGCCTTCGCCACGCGCCCGCTGGGCACGCCATGTTTCGCGACATAGCGAGCCACCTCGCCTCCGCCGGTTGAATGGCCGATATGGATCGCATTCTTCAGGTCCAGATGCTCAACGACGGCAAAGGCGTCACTGGCATAATGGTCCATGTCATGTCCGCTACTGACCTGATCGGATCGGCCATGGCCCCGGCGGTCATGCGCGACGACGCGATAGCCCTTGTTGACGAAATAGAGCATCTGGGCGTCCCAATCGTCGGAGGACAGCGGCCAGCCATGATGAAACATGATCGGCTGGGCATCGTGTGGGCCCCAATCCTTGAAGAAAATCCGTGTACCATCTTTAGCGGTTGCAAAGGACTCGGTGGTCATGACTGTATCTCCTGTGACGGGTGGGGCGGAATGCGCGGGGGTCTGGCAGCCGGACGTCATGGCGAGGGGAGCGATTAGCGCTGCCCCGCTGATCGCGGCGCCGCCGGACAGGGCATCGCGGCGCGAAATTCCGGCAGTGGACCGTTTGGAATGGGGCATGTTCGATCACCTCGCGGGAAACTGGCTGGCGAGCGACTAACTAGTTTGCAAACGTGACATGCTGTAGTCTGATAATGTGATAGGCTGGCATATAGGATTCCGATATAATGCATCTGGGGGATGTGGCCGTCTTCGTTCTGGCGCATGATCGCGGCAGCCTGGCGTCTGCGGCGAGGCATCTGGGCATTTCTCCGATGATCGCCTCGCGCCGGCTGTCATCCCTGGAAGACGAACTGAGTGTTCGGTTGATCCATCGGACCACGCGGGCTCTGTCGCTGACAGCGGAAGGCGAGGCGTTCCTGCCTCATGCGCAGGCGATGCTTGAAGGTGAGGCGCATGCCCGTGCTTCTGTCGCCCCGGCTTCGGCCAACGCGACCGGATTGCTGCGCGTGACCGCGTCCGCGCCATTCGGACGGAAAGTGATATCGCCCATGTTGCCCGGTTTTCTGGCGGCTCATCCGAACCTGCGTGTGGACCTACTGCTCACGGACAGCCTGATCGACATTGTGGCGAATGGACTGGACCTAGCCATTCGGATCGCGAACCTGCACGACAGCACATTGGTGGCGCGCAGGCTGGCGGACAGTCCGCGTGTCCTGTGCGCTTCGCCCGACTATATTGCCCGCCATGGCCGGGTGCAGACGGTCGATGGTCTGGCAAGACATGAATGTCTTGTCCTGACGGGGACAACGCACTGGAAATTTACCGGGCCTGAAGGCGGTTTCCGTCAGCGGGTATCAGGCCGACTGACGTCAAACACGCTGGAAGCCCTGCATCAGGCTTGTCTTGACGGGATGGGCGTGGCGATCCTGTCAGGCTGGAGCGTGCGGGATGATCTGGAGGCCGGACGCCTCGTCGCCATGGCATGCGAGTCTGTCCATCCTGTTCCGGTGGATATCTGGGCTGTCTATCCGACCAATCGGCTCGTTCCGCCCAAGGTGCATTTGTTCATTGCTGCCCTGAAAGAGGCGCTTGCGCCGATCGAGGCCTGACACGGACGAGGGCGCGCCAGTCATGCGTCAGTCGCCGGCGAAATCGGGGGTGCGTTTTTCGAGGAAGGCGCGGATGGCTTCGGCCTGGTCATGGGACTGGCTGGTCAGCAGGAACTGGTCGCGGTCCATATAGCTGGTCGCGTGGGCCAGTGGCTGGGCGGCTGTGTCGATGGCCTGTTTCGTCATGCGCAGCGCGATCGGGGGCAGGGCGGCATAATCACGGGCAAGGTCTGTCGCGGTGCTGAGCGCTTTGCCGGGCGGGGTCATTTCGTCCACAAGGCCCCAGTCCAGCGCGGTCTGCGCGGTCAGCTTGCGACCCAGCATGATCAGCTGTTTCGCGCGCGACGGCCCCATCAGCGCAACAAGGCGCGGCACGGACCGCCAGCTCATATTCATGCCGAGCGGCACTTCCGGCAGGCGAAAATAGGCCGTATCCGCACAGATGCGATGGTCGCAGGCGGCGACAAGGGCAAGGCCGCCGCCAATGCAGAAGCCTTCAATGGCGGCCACGGTCACCTGTTCAAGATCGGCCCAGGCCTGGCACATGTCCGGGCCGAGCTTCAAGGCGCTGCGTTGTTCCAGCAGGGTCATCTCGCCCCGGTCCTTGCGGTCAGGGTCTTTCAGGTCTGCGCCGGCGGAAAAGACGGCCGCGCCGGTCAGCACAATGGCAGAGCTCGTATCGTCATCGGCCAGCGCGCGGGCAACATCGCGAAGTTCGGTCATGCCCTGAACGGAGAGTGCGTTCAGCCCGTCGCCGCGGTCATAGGTGACGGTGACGAGGCGGCCTGCGCGCTCCAGCGTGATGAAGTCGCTGAAGCGTTCTGTAATTGGTGAGTCCGGCATGTTCCCTCCCGTCCGGTGTCTTGTTGGAGGCAGGATCAGGCGGCGAGCGGCGTGAAGTCAACCATGCGTCAGGAGAGCAGCTGCCGACCCATCATTTCTGACAACAGGGCATCGCGCTCTTTCTTGGAGAGATTGCTGAAATTCAGGGGGCGTTCGGCCCGGCCGGAAACGATGAGGTCGGCCAGCCCGTGCGCCGTCGCCCAGGACGCCATGATGAGTTTCATCGCGCCCGGATCATCCGGCGGGTTCTCTCCGACAACGCTGCGCACACCGGATTGCAGCTTTTCGTAAGCGGCGATGGAGGCGTCTCCCAGATCCGGCACGGTGCGGTCAGGTTTCTCCGACGTGAACATCAATCGGAACAGGGCCGGGTTTTCCAGCGCGAAGTCGATATAGCCGAGGCCTGCCGCGATCTGCTGCGCATGCGCGTCGCCGCCTGCCTCAGCCTGGCGGATCTCCTGCGCTTCGACCAGTCGCCGGAATCCAGAGGCGGCCAGGGCGGTGAGCAGGCCTTTCGCATCCTTGAAATGGTGCGCGGGTGCGCCGTGGCTGACGCCGGCCCGTTTGGCAACAGCACGCAGGGAGAAGGATTCGATGCCATTCTCCGCCAGCTCTGCCTCAGCAGCGCGCAAGAGCGCCATTTTCAGGTCGCCATGATGGTAGCGGTCTTTCGAGGCGCGGCGCGAAGCGGTCTTTGATGCGGTCATGTGCTTACCATAATTCATAACTTGACACTGTCTAGATGTTTTGACTAAAGGAAAATCTAGACAGTGACAAGATGGATGGGTCTGTGATGTTGAAATGGATTGTTCGAATTGGTCTGGCGCTCTGCGCGATTGCTCTCGTGGGCGTGGTGTCGACCTATGTCTTCATCGATCGCGAGCTGAACCGGATGTATGGGGCCTTTGTCAAAGTGGCCGAGCCGGACCTGCCGCCACCGGGGCCGGATGCCTATGCGCTGGTGGATGTGAACGTGCTGTCGCCGGAGGGGGGTGCCTTCTTGCCGGGGCAGGCGGTCGTGGTGGATGCGGGCCTGATCCGGTCTGTCATGCCCGCAGGCTCCGTGCCGTCGGGGCTGGAGACGGTCGACGGGCAGGGGCGCTATCTGATCCCCGGCCTGACGGATTCCCATATCCATCTCTGGCAAAGCGAGAATGACCTTCTGGTATATGTCGCCAATGGCGTGACACAGGTGCGCGACATGAACACGGTGCCGGTCAATCTGCGCTGGCGGGCGGAGATTGAAGACGGCCGGATAGGGCCGGACATCTTCGCTGTCGCGCCGCAATTTGCGACCTTCGGCCCAATGGAGGGCGCCTTTGTCGGCTGGACCCAGCGCAAAACCATCGTGCGTACGGACGACCAAGTGCACGATGCCGTGAAGGATTTCGCGGCCAAGGGGTATGACGCGCTGAAGGCGAGCAGCTTTCTCGACAAGGCCGGCTATGAGGCGATGAGCGAGGCGACCCACGCGCAGGGCATCAAACTGGTCGGGCATTTGCCGATTGCCATTGGCCTGGACGAATTGTGGGCATCGAACCAGAGCGAAGTGGCGCATGTTGAAGAGTTCGTGAAGGCTCTGGACCGGGAATTTGGCGGATACGGGCCCGACGAGGCGGAGGCGTTCATCGAATATGTCCGGGAGCGGAGCGACGAGGTGGCAGACCGCATGATCGAACATGGCATCTCCGTGACCTCCACGATGGAACTGGTTGACAGTTTCCAGCGCCAGAAGCTGGACTTGCACACGGAACTCGATGCCGCGGAGCTGGCCTATGAGAATCCCGGCATTGCCGAAGGCACGGTGATTACCTCGCGCGGGATGGGGTGGATGCCGGAGGTGAACATCTATCGCTGGCCTGACCAGTGGGATGATGATCGCAAGGCCCGCAGCCGGATCTATTGGCAGGCCTATGCCGAAGCGCAGCACATCCTGTTCGACACATTCCGTGAGGCGGGTGTACCGATCATGGCGGGGACGGATGCCAATGTGCCGGTGCGTGTGCCGGGCTTCTCCCTGCATGAGGAATTCCTCGCACTGCAGGAGGCCGGGATGAGCCCGGCGCAAATCCTGGCGTCGGCAACGTCCGTGCCGTCTGACTATATGGGCACGAATGCCGGGCGTATCGAAGCCGGGCGAGAGGCAGATCTTGTTCTGCTGCGCGACAATCCCCTTGAGGACATTGCCGCGACGCAGGAGATCGACATGGTCGTGTTGGATGGCCGCCGTCTGGATCGCGCCGCGCTGGACGGGCTGCTGGAGTCGGTGAAAGCCGCCAATGATGAGAGCCGGAAGGTTCCGCTGGAGCAATTCTAGGGTCCCATCGCCCAACGTCAGGGCTGTGCAGAACAAGGGCGGCTGGTATAGCTGTCCCTATGTTCGATATTGAAAGTTACGACTCGATGATGGCAGCGCTGGACGCGCTGGCACCGGAATTGGCCGAGCGGGCCGCCGAGATGGAAGAGGTGCGCCGCCTGCCGGCAGACCTAGCGGAAAAGATGGCGCGGGCCGGGGCGTTCCGCATGATGACGCCAAAAACCTATGGCGGGCTGGAGCTGTCGGCGCGGGAATTCGTTGAGGGCGTGGAGCGGATCGCGCGGGCCAATGCGAGCGCGGGATGGTGTTCCATGATCGCCTGCACAACGTCCATGAATGCGGCCTACATGGCGCCGGACATGGCGGCGGAGATCTATGCCTCGCCCATGACGATCACAGGCGGCGTGTTCGCGCCGATGGGCCGGGCCGAGGTGGAAGGCGATGGCTATCGCGTCACCGGCCGTTGGCAGTGGGGCTCCGGATCGGCCAATTGCAGCTGGCTGGCCGGGGGCTGCATGGTGTTCGAGAAAGGCGAGATGAAGCGGCTGCCCTCCGGCGCGCCGGACCAGCGGATGATGGTCTTCCCGGCAAGCGATGCGACGCTGCACGATACCTGGCATGTCATGGGCCTGAAGGGGACGGGCAGCGGTGACCTGTCCGTAGACGGTATTTTTGTGCCGAAGGCGCGCTCAGTGTCCCTTGTCACCGATACGCCGCACGAGACCGGGCCACTTTATACATTCCCGCCCTTTGGCTTGTTGTCACTGGGCGTGTCTGCGGTGGCGATGGGCAATGCGCGGGCCAGCCTTGATGCGTTCAAGGAGCTGGCCGCCGGAAAGAAAAGCCAGGGCAGCAAGAAGACGCTGGCCGAGCGCCAGACCATTCAGGCCGCGTTTGCGGAGGCCGAAGCGAAATGGCGAGCCGCCCGCGCCTACATGATGGCGGAGCTGGACGAGACCTGGAGTGTGGCGCGTGACGTGAAGCCCGGCGAGGGCATTCCGGTAGAGCGGCGCGCGGCACTGCGCATGGCGTGTACGCACATGACGCGCACCGGCGCGGATATCTGCCGCGCGCTGTATGACCTTGGCGGCGGCGCGGCCCTGTTTGAAGCCTCTGACCTTCAGCGCCGGTTCCGGGACTCCCACGCCATGACGCAGCACATTGTGACGGCGCCTGCGACATGGGAGCTGACCGGCCGTTTGCTGCTGGACCTGCCGACCGAAGCCGGAATGGTGTGAGGACGGCGCGCGCCTTCAGCCATTCGGGAAGATCAGCGGCTCTGATTTTTCACGGATCAGGGCGATGAGGTCTTCGTCCATATACTGATAATCGTCCGGAATATCGAGCACGTGCAGCCGCTTGTAGGCGACTTCCTGGCGGAAGTCTGCGCGCAGGCGGTTGGCATGCTTGTCTTCCATGACAAGGATCACGTCAGCCCAGCGGATATCGCCCACTGAAACCTGCCGACGGGCGGACTTCGCCGTGCCGGCAGACCGGGTGGCCACGCCGTCCACGCGCGCGAAAACGGCCTCGCCCGTGGGGCTGCGCCATTGGTTCTTCGAGCAGATGAAGAGCACGTTGACCGGTTCGATGTCTGCCATCAGTTTCTTCCATTCCTTTGACGGCCAGATTTTTCCAAGCTGGCGTGCACGGTGCAGCTTGTTATGCCGCAGATACAGCAGTTTCCAGTTCTTTTCCTCAAAGCCACGATGGGTCGGCGCGCGCTTGCGGTCGCCATGCTTGCGAGCGGCCACGCGTCGCGCAGCCCGGTTTTCGGGGTGTGTCATTTGCTTGTCCTCGATTGTGCGGGTCAGCAGCCGCGGCAATACGGGGAATAGGCGCGTCATAGCCCGGAACAGGGCATTTCGGCAAGATGGGCAGGCGAAATCTCCCATGCAGGCTGGGAGCGGCCGGCAAATTGCCCCATATAGAAAGCGTCGCGAAGGAGGCCGCATGCTGAACTGGATCAAATCCCTGCCAGTGCCCGCGCCGATCCGGCATTGGGTGTTTGCGCCGCTCTGGTGCGCCATTGTCCGCCTGTCCAAGCCGGAAGTGCGGATCGTGACCGGGGGCATCAGCTTTTACGCGCTGTTCTCCATCTTTCCGATTGTCTATCTGACGCTGACCTTGCTGTTCGCGCTGTTGCCGGCGGATCTCAGCCGCCAGTTGGGCGATACGGTGGACCAGGTTCTGGTGTCGGCGGTTGCGCCGCTGAGCAAGGCTGATCTCGACGTGATCCATGAGTCCACGCCGCAGGGCGTCACCTTCCGGGCGTTGCTGGCAGTGATCGTCGTGTTCTACACGGCCAGCTCCGGGGCGAAGGCGGCCATCACCGGTATCCGCATGGTGGCGGGCAGTGAGCGACGGACACGGATTATCCGCTTTCAGGGCGTTTCGATCCTGATGACCGCTCTGCTCATCCTGTCCGTCTGGATCCTGGGCGCGTTGCAGCTGATCCTGTCCCTGATCACCGAGCGTGATGGTTACATTGCCTATGATGTGGCGCAGACGATTTCTGACATTGCCTCAACGCTGTGGCTGGGGAAGGGGCTCGCCTGTTTCGCAGTCTTTTACCTGATCATCGCCCTGTCCCTGCATGGGCGTATCTCCGGCAACCGGGCCAAGGCGATGGGCGCGGCGGCAGGCGCTCTGGCCTGGCTGGTCGCAACCTGGGGGTATCACCTCTACCTGAAGTTCAGTTCGCTCGACACATTCTATGGCGCGCTGGCCTCGGTCATCCTCGGCTTCATCTGGCTGTCGGTTTCGGTGTCATCGCTCTTGTTCGGCGCGGCATTGGCGGTTGAGTGGGCTGCACGCATGCAACGGGAAGAGGTGATTGCGGAGCTAGACGAGGAAGACCTCGATGCGCCAGCTGATCAGGCCGCAAACAATGCGTGAATGACGCCGATGCGGCGCAGCGTGGTCAAATCCGCCTGACCGGTGACTTGTTCTGGCAGCCAGCGGCGCTGGAAGGCGGTGACCACGTTCTCGCAGGTCTCGCCATAGATGTCTGTCACGTCGAAGCCATAGCCGATTTCTGACAGCATGGTCTGGAGACGCCAGACGCTGGAGCCGGACGCGCCGCGTTCGAGCCCCTTGCCGATGACCTCCTTCGTCGTGCCGTCGAAATCCGGCCAGAGGCTGATGCCGGCGCGGGCGAGGCGCTCCCACGGGAAGTGTTCGCCGGGATCCTGCTTGCGCAGGGGGGCGATGTCGGAATGGCCGAGAATGCGCGTGGCGGGGATGGCATGGCGGCCGAGAATGTCGTGGACGAGATCCAGCACGGCATGGATCTGCGGTCGGGGATAGGGCGGCAGGCCGCCATCCGGCGCGCGGAAATCATGCCCGCCATTGACGATCTCTATGCCGATGGAGCGGGAGTTCAGATCCTGCTGTCCCTGCCAGCTGGCGACGCCTGCATGCCAGGCGCGCTTGTCCTCTTCGACGAGCTGCGTGATGCGGCCATCTTCCCAGACCATGTAGTGCGCAGAGACTTCTGCCTTCGAATCGCACATGCGCTCCAGCGCGTCTTCCCCCGTCGCCATGCCGGTATAGTGCAGCACCAGCATGTCGAGCGGGTGCTTGCGCTCGTTGAAGTTCGGGCTGGCGACGTGTTCGATCTGCATCAGCTGCCTCCGGAGCCGAGCTTCTTGATAATGGCCGCGTCCGGCAGGGTCTTGTTCTGGCGGACTGCGATGACGAGCACACCGCTCAGCGAAATGACCGATCCGAGCACCAGCCGGGCGGAAATCGGCTCGTTCAGCAGGATGATGCCGAAGACCACACCCCAGATTGGCGTCATCAGGGTCAATGGGGTCAGGAGGGATATGTCGTACTTCTTGATGAGAGAATAGAACCCGCCATGCCCGAAGATCGACACGCCGACCACAGCGAACAGCCAGGCAAGCCCGAATTGCCAGCCGCCGCGCATAACGGATTCCAGCTGACCAGTCTCCAGCAGGCCGGACGTGATGAAGAGCGGTGCAAAGCTGAACAGGCCAACCCAGGCCTGCAGGCGAAGCGCCTTGATCGGGGGGAGCCGCTTCATCAGGATTCCGCCCACCGAGCCCACAAAGGCCGCAACGACGATGTAGATGAGGCCGATCGAGATTGAGAAACTGGACGGATCAAAGGCGATCAGCACGACGCCCGCAAAGGACAGCATGATGCCGAGCCCCCTGCGCCAACCAATCTTTTCGCCAAGGAACGCCATGCTCATCAGGGTCGAGAAGGGCGCGCCGAGCTGTCCTGTGATGGACGCTGCGGACGCCTCTGCGCTCTGCAGGCCGATAAACAACAGGGAGAAATGCACCGCGCCGATGAACATGGCGATGAGAAACAGCATTTTCAGGTCTTCAGGCTTCGGCCTCAGGAACATGACCAGTAGCGCGGCGACGCCTGCAAAACGCGTGGCCGCAAAGAAGATGGGCGGCACGCCGACATCGGCGACGACCCAGCGTGTGAAGACGATATTTAGGCCCCAGACGAGGCAGACGGCAAAGAGAAGGACGAAATCGCGAAATGACATATTCTGGGCGTTAGCAGGATTTATCCGGACTGGGCAGGGGAAATAGAACTTTCCTTTGCGTCGTTTTCGACTGCTTCAAAAATGACCATGTTCAGCTTTCAGTCAGGTGGGGACTGCGAGGGAACGGAAGGCTGCGCGATGCGCTAAACAAACGTTAAGAAGCTGTTATAGTCATTGGCAGGTGGAAGGCGGGGCCGATCCGGACCTGTTATCAGGAGGTGTGGTTGAATGGGACTGATCTGGTGGATATTGCCAGCAATCGCGGCCGTGATTGGCCTGATGCTGCTGTTTGCGGGCTTCGGAAAACTGGCAAAACTGAAAGCGGGTTCCGGGGCGTTCCGGCTGACCTTCGGGGTCGCATTTCTGGCGCTGGCGGGCGTCGTGGCCTTTGCGGGCTTGAATCTGCAGACTTATCAGCGCCTGACCAAGGAACGCTATGCAGCGAACATCAAGTTTGAAGCCGTTGAAGGCGAAGAGAACGCCTATGTGCTGGACCTGACCTTCTCGGATGGCCGCAAGCTGCTTGAAGAGAATGGCGCCCAGCCGATCCTGCGTGGCAATGAATTCGAAATCGGCGCGCAGGTGATCAAGTTCAAACCCATGGCCAATATGCTTGGCTATGACTCGATCTACCGCCTCGACTTCATCGAAGGCCGCCTGTCGCGCCGGTTCACGCCGGAAGCGGTGACCGAGGCGACGACGAATGGAATCGCGCTGGCCGCCAATCCCGGCTTCGACGTGCACCGCATGGCACAGGAGCAGGGCGGGCGGTTTGGCATTGATGCGCAATACGGCTCAGCCACCTACCAGCCGATGGGCGACGGGTTCGAGTATGTGGTGAACATCTCTCAGGACGCATTGATTGCGCGCCCCAGCGAAGCGACGAAGGTGTTGATCCAGAAACAGCGCTATCCGGGTTACAGCTCGACGCAGGAGTCTTCCCAGTGAACCCGTGGGACCGTTACGTTGTCCCGCACCTGGTCTCGTGCGCTTGCCAGACGAAGCCGATCATGAAGCAGCGTGAGAAGGTGGTGCCGCAGGCAAGCGGCCGCGTTCTGGAGATCGGGTCAGGGTCCGGCACGAATTTCGCGCTGTATGATGCCAGCAAGATTGACCATCTTTACGCGCTGGAGCCATCCGAAGTTATGCTGGACAAGGCGCGGCGAGCCGCTGGCAGCCTTGGCATTGGACACCATATTGACTTTCTCCAGACCGGCGCGGAATCCATTCCGCTCGAAGACAATTCGATCGACACAGTCGTGATCACCTTTGTGCTCTGCACCATCCCGGATTGGGAAGCGGCGCTGAAGGAAGTCCGCCGTGTGCTGAAGCCCGGCGGGAAGATCCTGTTCTCTGAACACGGTCTCGCGCCAGATGAAGGCGTCGCGAAATGGCAGCGCCGGATCGAGCCGATCTGGAAGCCCCTGGCGGGCGGCTGTCACCTGACGCGCGATACTGAGGCCATGCTGGCGACGGCGGGGTTCCGACTGGACGAAGCTGAAACCATGTATCTGCCATCGACGCCCAAGATTGCTGGCTTTGTCAGCTGGGGCAGCGCCGTCGCGGTGTAGAACACGGGCGTGCGACAGCCTCCCTACCTGCCTTTCCTGGATGGTCCACCCGGCATTGCGCCGGGGCTGAAGCCAATCGCGCCGGAAGCCTGGTTGCTGCCGGATACAGAGGCCGGGTCATGGCTCACCGAAAAACGCGCCCTGATGCGGGAGCAGCGCGATGCCGTGTTCGCGGCGCGCGATGCGGATGCGGAGATGGCAGAAGTGGCGGAGGCCGTGCTGGCCGTGGCCGGCCCTGCGCGCGATGACTGGCCCACGGCGCTGGAGGCGGCATCTTCCACCGTGTCAGATGATCTCTGCGTGATGATCCGCAGCGAAGACGGGCTATGGCGATTGAGAGCCGCCAGCCTGTGCGCGCCGACCTATTGGCGCTTGTCTGAAAAGTTCGAGCAGCCGCTCGGCGGCCTGCACAGCCCGGTGCCCGGCGGCGATCCCGGACTGGCAAAGCGCATCTCACGCATCTTTGACGGCCTGCGCCCGGATTTCATCCTTGAGCGGTGCAATTGGTCGGTCCAGCCGGGCAAGGCGCGGTTCACGCCCAGCTCTGCGCCCCTGAAGGAAATGGCGGCGGAGATGGCCGAGGCGGATGCGCTGGACCAGCTTCATCTTCGGGTGGAGCGCCAGACGATCCGCAAGATGCCGGAGACAGGCGCGGTGCTGTTCACCATTCGCGTGGTGAATGATCCGCTGCGGGCCGCGCTGGCCACGCCGGGCCATATCGACGCCTTTGCCGATGCGTGGGCGCGGGTTGATCCTGACATGTATCGCTACAAGGGCTGGCAGCTGTATGACCGGCTGATCGGCGCAGCACTGGACGCTGCCCGGAATCCCGTTAGTTCCTGATGTGACAGAAAAGACGAGGCAGGACCGATGAAATACTGGCTGTTCAAATCCGAACCCGACGCCTGGAGCTGGGACGAGCAAAAGGCCAAGGGCGATGAGGGCGAAGAGTGGAACGGCATCCGCAATTACCAGGCCCGCAATTTCATGCGCGACATGAAGATCGGCGACCGCGCTTTCTTCTATCATTCAAACAAGGGGCTGGAAGTGGTTGGCGTGGTGGAGATCTGCGCCGAGAGCGCGCCGGATTCCACGACCGATGATCCGCGCTGGGACTGCGTACACGTCAAGGCGTTGGCCGACATGCCCAAGCCTGTGAAGCTGAAGGATGTGAAGGCCAATCCGAAGCTGGAAGATATGAGCCTTGTGACCTCGTTCCGCCTGTCGGTGCAGCCGGTGAAGGCGAATGAGTGGAAAGAGGTCTGCCGCATGGGCGGTCTGGACCCCAAGACGCTGAAGCCCGTTTGAGGCCGCTTGAAAAAAGCTCGAAAAAGCGTCTGGCGCAAAAAATGTTAGCGTGCAACAATGCGCATCGATAAGGGGCGTTTTGATCCATTTCGCCCCGTGAGAAACGTCACAGGGAGAACGGCATGGCTATGCGTCGGCATGGAATACTCAACAAATTCAACCTATTAGGTGCTGTGGCCTCTGTCGCATTGCTTGCGGGCTGCGCGACGGCCCCGGCCGAGGAAGCCCAGGCAGACCTTGTCGAAGCGCCGGTCGAGGCGACGCCACAGATTCCGCCCTATATGGACGCCTCCCTCAGCCCGGAAGCGCGGGCGAAAGACCTCGTCAGCCGCATGACGCTGGAGGAAAAAGCCAGCCAGATGTATGACAAGGCCGCTGCCATTCCGCGCCTTGGCATACATGAGTATAATTGGTGGAACGAGGCGCTGCACGGCGTCGCGCGCGCAGGCCACGCCACGGTTTTCCCACAGGCCATCGGCATGGCAGCCACCTGGGATGAAGACCTGATGCTGGATGTGGCCACCGTCATCTCTGATGAGGGTCGCGCCAAGCATCACTATTACGCCTCTGAAGATGTCTACGCCATGTATGGCGGCCTGACCTTCTGGTCTCCGAACATCAACATCTTCCGCGATCCGCGCTGGGGCAGGGGACAGGAGACCTATGGGGAAGATCCGTTCCTGACAGGCCGCATGGCCGTGAATTTCATCAGCGGCATTCAGGGCGATGACGAGAAATACCTGAAGGCGATCGCGACCGTGAAGCATTACGCTGTGCATTCCGGGCCGGAGCCGTCGCGCCACCGCGATGACTATCACGCATCTGATGCCGACCTCTGGGAAACCTATCTGCCGGCCTTCAAGATGGCGTTCGATGAGACCGATGTCGGCTCTGTCATGTGCGCGTACAATGCTGTCTGGGGCGCACCAGCCTGTGGCAGTGAACGCCTGATGGTCGACCTGTTGCGCGATGAGCTGAAGTTTGACGGCTATGTCGTCTCTGATTGCGGCGCGATTGGTGACTTCTACTATGATGAGGAAAAGCATGCAGCGGGTGAAGCGCCGTATGCGGCACATGATTATGTGAACACACGCGCCGAAGCGGCCGCGCTCGCCGTGAAGATGGGCACGGACCTCAATTGTGGTGATGGCGAAGGCAACAAGATGGACGCCCTGCCAGACGCCGTGGCGCAAGGCCTGATCGATGAGGCGACCATCGACCAGTCGGTTGAGCGGCTTTACACCGCCCTGTTCCGCCTTGGCATGTATGATGACCCTGCCGATGTGCACTGGGCGCAGACACCGCACGAGGTCGTGGCCAGTGAGCCGCACATCAACTTGTCTGCAGATGCTGCGCGTCAGTCCCTCGTCCTGCTGAAGAATGATGGCATTCTGCCCCTTGCAGCGGATACAAAAGTTGCCGTGATTGGTCCGAATGCCGACAATTGGTGGACGCTGGTTGCCAATTATTATGGTCGCCCGACGCAGCCCGTCACGGCGCTGGAGGGCATCAAGGCAAAGATCGGCGAAGAGAATGTCACCTATGCGGTGGGATCTACCATCGCTGGCGACAATTACTCGGACTACAAGCCTGTGCCAGCATCGGTGCTCTTCCACGAAGACGCGGATGGCAATCTCGTGTCCGGCGTGAAGGCGGCCTATTACGACAACAAGGAGCTCGAAGGCGCACCGACGCTGGAGCAGGTCGAATCGAACATCGATTTCTACTGGGATCGTACGCCCAGCACGGGCGGTCTGAATGATGAGTTCAGCGCAACCTGGGAAGGTGTGATCGTTCCGGAGACGGATGGTGTCTATCGCTTCCAGCCCTCACGCTGGACCGAGGTGACCATCAATGGCGAAACCGTCGGCGAGATGGACAATGTCGAGATGCAGGCCGGCGAATCCTACGCTGTCCGCATGGTGCTGAAGTTCGACAGTGGCTGGCCGCGCGATCAGCTGGACAAGTATGCCTATCTCAACTGGACGGATGTTTCGCGCGATCTTGAAGCCGAAGCCCTGGCGGCAACCGAAGGCGCGGATGTGATCCTGTTCTTCGGCGGCATCGATGCCAATCTGGAAGGCGAGGAGATGGGCGTGGAGCTGGACGGCTTCCTTGGTGGTGACCGTACGCACATCAAGCTGCCGGAAAGCCAGGAAAAGCTGCTGAAGAAACTCCACGCCACGGGCAAGCCGGTCGTGATGGTGAACTTCTCAGGCTCCGCCATAGCGCTGAACTGGGAAGATGAGAACCTGCCGGCCATCGTGCAGGCCTTCTATCCGGGCGAGCAGGCCGGCAAGGCAATCGCCGAATTGCTCTGGGGCGATTTCTCGCCGTCTGGCCGTTTGCCGGTAACGTTCTACAAGTCAGTCGACGATTTGCCGGACTTCCTCGATTATTCGATGGCGAACCGGACCTACAAATACTTTGAGGGTGAGCCGCTCTACGCGTTCGGGCATGGCCTGTCCTACACCGACTTCACCTATGGTGGCTTGTCGGTGCCGGACACGCATGATGCGTCCGAGCCGCTGACGGTCAGCGCAACGGTGACGAATTCCGGCGACATGGCGGGCAAGGAAGTGGTGCAGGCCTACATCCAGCATCAGGACCGCGCGCATGAGGGTGTACCGCGCATTGAACTGGTCGCCTTTGACGTGGTGGAGCTGGCACCGGGCGAGAGCGCGGAGATTCAGTTCGATCTCTCGCCAGACCGGATCGGCTATTACGACACCGACGGCAATCCGGTGACGCCAGAAGGCAGCACGGCAATTCTCTCAATTGGTGCCGGCCAGCCTGGCTTCGTGAGCGATGAAGATGCCCTGACAGCTGAAGTGACGTTCACATCCGCCGAATAGGCGACACCCAATTCTATCCGGAAAGGGCCTGCCATCACGGTGGGCCCTTTTGTCCAAATGGCCATGTTTGTGTGCAAGAAAGCCTGAAATGGAAAAGACGATCATGGAGCCAGACAGGGTGTCTGTCTCCACAATCGTCCCGCGTCCCACTTTGGCAATGCAGTATCGGTATGCCACCCAGCCTGGTGTCTTGATGGTGGTACCGATCCAGAAACTCAGTGCTTCTGAACCTCCACATTGGTGTTTTTACATACCACTGGTATGTTAGCTCGACAACCGCAAAGCTAATATGCCCAGATCAAGAACGAGAAATGCTCCCGAAACGCGCGCCGCCATCCTGGAAGCGGCCCGGCAGCGCTTTGCCTCGGAGGGATTCGACGCGAGCCTGTCCAGCATCGTCGCTGATGCCGGAATTACGAAAGGGGCGCTGTTCCACTATTTCGAGAACAAGCAGGCCCTGTATCTTGAAGTCTGGACCAATCTGCAGACCGACATGGCGAGGGATACGCAGAAAGCTGCGCTTGCCAACCGGTCTCCGGACGATCCCTACCAGGCGATCCTGGCAGGGTGCCGTCGCTATCTGGAATGGACCACGCGGCCGGATTTCCAGCGCATTGTCCTGATTGAAGGGCGGGGTGTGCTCGGCATGACGGAATGGATGTCGAATGAGAGAGATGTCGGACGAGAAGTCGTGCGCTCGGCGATCGGGTATCTCGTTCAGCGCGGGTTGATCGCCGACGACCGCGCTTCAACGCTTTCCGTTATTGTGCAGGGGGCGTTGCACGGGGCAGGCCTGGCGCTTGCCCGCAACATAGACGGCGTTACCGTGGATTCGATTTGCTGCGCGCTGGATAGCATGCTGCGCCAGATGAAATAGTCTGTCGCTTACGATATCGGGATCGGTATGCCATCGGTCGCGGGATTGACGCGCCACCAGCCCGCAATCGCGTAGCGCAGGCGCTCGGTGCGCTGCACGGCGTGAGGGATTGTCTCTGATAGCATCATCACGACCCCGCCGCCTTCCGGCACGAGCGTGGCGACATGCGGCGCGTCTTCGCTTGCCCCTTCCGGCCAGACGAGCAGGGCGCCGCCATCGGCTGCGTCCCATGTGTCATTGAGATAGACAACCAGCGACACGATACGGTTTCGCGCGCCTTCAAAACTGTCGAGATGGCGATCATAGAAGCCGCCTTCCGGATAGACGGCGAAACAGGCTTCGAATTCGAACAGGCCCAGCATCAGATGGCGATTGAGCGCCTGTCGCCAGGTTTCGGCCCAGGCCGAGAAGGCGCGCTGCGCATCGCTTGAATCGTCCAGCCAGGTAATGCGGGTCTTGCGAATGGAGCGGTCGACCTGAAAGGCATCGTCGCGGCCAATACCGGCAGGCGCCAGCGCGGCCTCCGCATCCAGCGTCTCGATCTCTTCGCGCAGGGCCCGCAACAAGGTGTCCGGCAGCAGGCCGGGCTGCCATGACCAGCCTTTGTCGGCGAGGTCATCCACCACGCAGCCGATACGGTTGTCACCCGGGAGGGGAGGAGGGGCGATCATCGGTGGGTCAATTGTCGGGAGCGCGTTGGCCGGATCAGGCCTTGTGCGCCGCCATCAGGTCCGCAAAGCGCTGGAACAGGTAGAAGCTGTCCTGCGGGCCGGGGCTCGCCTCCGGGTGATGCTGCACGGAGATGATCGGGCGGTCTTTCACGGCGAGGCCGGAATTCGTGCCGTCGAACAGCGAGCGATGGCTTTCTTCCACGCCTGCCGGAAGCGTCGACGGATCAACTGTAAAGCCGTGATTCATGGACACGATCTCGACCTTGCCGGTCGCCAGGTCTTTTACCGGGTGGTTCGCGCCATGATGGCCTTGCGCCATTTTCATGGTCTTCGCGCCCAGCGACAGGGCCAGCAATTGGTGGCCAAGACAGATGCCGAGGATCGGCAGGCCCTTGTCGATGACGGCGCGGATCATGTCGCCGGAACGCGCGATGGTGGCCGCCGGATCGCCGGGGCCGTTCGAGAAGACCACGCCATCAGGGTTCAGGGCGAAGATCTCTTCGGCGGTGGCATCGCCATTCACGACGCTGGTGCGGATGCCGACCTGGGCGAGGTTGCGCAGGATGTTCTTCTTCACGCCGAAATCCACGACCACGACGTGATGGTCGGCGTTTTCCATGTCGCTGAAACCGCCGGCTACTTGCCAGAGGCGCTGAGCGTTTTCAAAAGGTGTGTCGGTGTCGACATCGGCCGCCAGATCGGCTGTCTCCAGCCCTTGCCAGCCGCGAGCGGCTTCAACCAGAGCATCAAGATCGATATTGCCGTCTGGCTTGTTGCAGATCGCTGCCTTCTGCATGCCTTGCTCGCGTACGAGGCGAGTGATGGCGCGCGTGTCGACGCCGGACAGGGCCACGATGTTGCGGCGGGCCAGCCAGTCGCCGAATTCCTCGCCGGAACGCCAATTGGAAGCCGGTGTGATGGGTTCGCGGAAGATCGTGCCGCAAGCGCCATTTGCGCCCGGCGCCGAGGATTCCTCATGATCGTCAGGGTTTGAGCCCACATTGCCGATGTGCGGGAAGGTGAACAGCACGATTTGGGAGGAGTAGGAGGGGTCTGTCAGGATCTCCTGATAACCTGTGATCGCGGTGTTGAAGCAGAGTTCACCCACATGAACACCTTCGGCGCCTGCGCCTGTCCCCAGGAAAATAGTGCCATCAGACAAGGCGATGGCTCCCGTGGCGGTTGTGCTGGCTTGCTTTTTGCTCTGTTCGGACATATTTGGCTTGCCTTCCGGGATCATTGTCAGACGGTTAATACCTTCTGACGACATATTTTCCGGGTAATGGGACTGAGTCCCCGCAACGTCAAGCATAGTAAGACGTTGTTGGTGTGAAAGGCGTATTTTGAATGGGCCACGAAGACAAATCTGACATGATGACCTTGAAGGCTCGTGTTGCGCAGGCGCTGAATGCGGAACGTGAGAAGGACGAAGGGTGCACGACCCGTTTGTCCACGCTTCGTCTCATCGACGCTGCCATTCGGGACAGGGATGTCTGCGCGCGTGGGCGCGGCGACACCGAGGGTTGCCCGGACGCCGATGTGCGCAACGTGCTGGAAACCATGATTGCCCAGCGTGAAACAGCCGCGCGCGAGCATGATGAAGCCTGCCGCATTGAAGATGCGATGCGCGAGCGCGAAGAAATCGAGATCATCCGGAAATTCCTGCCGGAGCCATTGTGCACCAAGGCGCTGGAAGCCGCCGTGGAAGAAGTGGTCGAGGATCTTGGCGCGACCAAGCTGAAGGACATTGGCCGCTGCATGTCTGCGCTGAAAGAGCGTTATCCCGGCAAGATCGAATCCGGCCCCGCCGGAAAGGTGATGCGCAAGGCGCTCACGGCAAACAAGGAAGCGGCGAAATAAGCCGTACAGAGCTGGTTAATTCTGCGAAAGGTTGGAACTAAGGCCGGGAGCGGTCCGTTTGTTGTGTGTTGATAGACAACGAAAGGACTTTGAAATGAAACGGCTTTTTCTGACTACGAGTGCTGCTGCCCTGATGCTGGGTGCTGCAGCGTGTTCCGGTGCTGAAACCCACACGAAAACCGCTGACAATGACTCGGCTGTGATGACCGAAACAGCGGCTTATGACGCTGAATATGCGAGCGGCGACGCAACCGAGGACGATTTCGATGTCGATACGCGGGTCGCTATGGGCGATGCAGACCAGGCTGAGATCGAGCGTGACGATTACGTGCTCGCCTCCGACGAATTCCTGACATCTGAGCTGATCGGTGAAGACGTCACTGATGCCAATGGCGAGGAAGTTGGCGAAGTTGAAGACGTGCTTCTGGCGTCAGGCAACATGCAGCCAATGCTGGTCATCCGCGATGGATTTGCCGGCGATCTCCACACGGTTTCTTTTGATCAGGCCGAGATCTGGTTTGACGAGGAAGGCGAGCCTGAAGCCCGCATGGACCTGACAGAGGACATGCTGGACGATCTGCAGGAGTTCGAACAGGAAGGTCTGAACGATTATCGTCTCGCGTCCGAGCTGACCGGTACGAATGTCCGCCTCGGCTTCAATGACAAGGATGTTCGCGTGACGGACATGATCATGAAGACGGATGGTACGGCCAAGTACGCCGTGGTTTCGAACGGCATCGTCGATGCTGTCACGGATGAGCGCTTCCTGATCAACCCGGCGAAGATCGTCGTGTCGCAAGGCGACAGCGATGGTGAAATGATGATCGACCTGTCTGAGGAAGAATTTACCAACGCGATGAGCTTTACCGCTGACATCGACTAATTGATCTGACATTTGATCAAAGAAGAGGGCCCTGCTGGCGCGGGGCCCTTTTTCTGTTTTTCCACCGACACATCTGGGCGAGAGCGTTTCCCCGCCGCGCCAATGAAGGTAAACTGCCAAACCATGAGTTCGACTGTCCGCATCCCTGATGGTTTTGTTGATGAGCTGAAGGCCCGTATCCGGCCTTCGGACGTGATCGGCCGCAAGGTGAAGCTGACAAAAAAGGGCAAGGAATGGGTCGGCCTGTCGCCATTCACCGCAGAGAAGACGCCAAGCTTTTACGTCAACGACCAGAAGCGCATCTTCAAATGCTTCTCGTCCGGCATGGGCGGCGACGTTATCAGCTTCGTGATGGAAACTGAGCGCCTGTCCTTCATGGAGGCGGTCGAGAAGCTGGCCGAGGAAGCCGGCATGGAACTGCCCAGGGCAGATCCGCGCGCTGCCGAAGCCTATGATCATCGCAAGCGCCTGCAGGAGGTCTGCGAGGCGGCGGCGGCCTATTTCGAAGAGAGGCTGCAATCCTCTGAAGGTGCCGGCGCGCGGGAATATCTTGAAGGGCGCGGGTTGAAGCCTGCCGCCTGGAAGCGTCACCGGCTGGGCTATGCGCCGGATGATTGGCGCAAGACAAGCGCACACTTGAAGGCCGAAGGCTTCACACAGGCCGAGATTCTTGAAGCGGGCCTGACCAAGGAAAGTGATCGCGGCGGTGAGCCCTATGACGCATTCCGGGGGCGCCTGATGTTCCCCATTCCGGATAGCCGGGGCGGGATCATCGCCTTTGGTGGCCGTGCGCTGACGCCGGATGCGAAGCCGAAATACCTGAATTCTGGCGATACGCCGCTATTCCACAAATCCCGCGTGCTCTACCGCTACAAGGCTGCCCGTGAAGCTCTGGGGCATGGCGAGGGCGGCGGCCTGATTGTCTGCGAAGGTTATATGGACGCCATCGCATTGACCGAAGCCGGTTTCGGACAGGCGGTTGCCCCGCTCGGCACGGCGCTGACCGAGGAGCAGATCAGCCTGCTCTGGCGCGCCGGTCCGGAGCCCGTCCTGTGTTTTGATGGCGACCGGGCGGGGCTTGGCGCAGCCTATCGCGCGGTGGATCGGGCGCTGCCGCATGTCGAGCCGGGGCGGTCATTGTTTTTCGTGCTGCTGCCGGATGGCATGGATCCGGACGACCTGATCCGTGAACGCGGGCCCGTGGCGATGGGCGAAGCGCTGGAGGCGCGCATTCCATTGTCAGAACTGCTCTGGCTGCGCGAGCGCGATGCGGAGCCGCTGGACACGCCGGAGCGTCAGGCGGGACTGGAGGCGCGCCTGATGCAGGCAGCGGCACAGATCAAGCATCCTGGCGTGAAGGCGGCCTATGAGCGCGATCTGAAATCGCGGATGCGAGACCATTTCTGGCAGCTGCGCCAAGCCAAGCGGCAGAATGGATTTACCAAGGGCAAGCCCGGTGGCCGGGGGCAGGGCGGCGCGCCGGCCTTTGGATCGCAGCCTGGCATTCAGGCAAATAAGGGCGGCCGCCAAAACCCCGGCGTGCTTCTGCTGATGCAGGCGGTGATGAGCCCTGCCATCCTGTCCGGCATGGAGGAGATCCTGATTGCAGCCGATTTCCGCAATCCGATGTCGAACCGGCTGCGCGACGTGATTGTCGACTTCCTGATCGAGGATGAGGAGCTCAGCCTGCAGGCCGTGTGTGACCTGCTGGTGCGCGAGGGGCATGAGCATGAGCTGTCGCAGATCGACATGACCCGCATTTCTCGTATTCGCACAGACGAGCCAGCCTACAAGTCCTGGAAGGCTGCCATCGAGGTCTTCATTCCCGTCGACACGGCCCCATCTGCGGACGACGAGGTGCGCCGCCTGAAACTGAAGCGGCGACTGGTGGCAGAGCGGCGCAAGGCGCATGAGGAGCGGGTGCTGGTCGACCAGCAGGAAAAGGCGATGGGCAAGGCCAATATCGGCGATTTCTGGAAACAGTTCGAAGAGAAAAACCCCTGGTTCAAGCAGGATGGGTCCAACGAGTAGGCAATCCGGACCGAAACGCAGGAAAACCTATTGACCGCAACGCATTCCGTGCCCATTTATCGTAACCTGGGAACATGCGCGCTGCCAAATTGCTCAACGACGATCCAAAGACGCCTCTGAACGCGGTCAAAGAACCCGAGGCAAAGGACTGGCCCAAGGCCACCGAGCACCACATGGTAGACGGACGTTCACACGCGGCTGGTTCTGACCGTGGCATGAAAGATGCTGCGTGCGATGGATCGACCCTGTTGTCACCGGTATGGCACAGGCGTCTCAGGCCCGTTGAGAACCGAACGGCCCCACGGGGCCGCATGAACAAGGCAGCAGGATCAGTCAGCGAAAGCTAACAGGGCAGGCAATATTTCGGGAGGGTTCCGGCAGGCGCAGCCGGTTCCTCACAGGAGAGAATTGAATGGCAACAGCCACCAAGAAAAAGAACGTCTCAGGTGACGGCGACCGTGAAGACGACAAGGACAATGAAAACGGCCTGGTCGACTTCAGTGCGACAGACGTCAAGAAGGTCCTGAAACGCGCTCAGAAGCGCGGCTTCATCACGCATGATGAAATCAATGCCCTTCTCCCCAATGACGAGATGACCTCGGACCAGATCGAGGACGTGATGTCCCAGATTTCCGAAATGGGCATCGCCGTGGTCGAGAACGAGGAAGAGGCCGAAGCCGAGGGCAAGGCGCTCACCAAGATCGAAGACAAGAAGGTCGTGGCCAAGAAAGGCAACGCCCGCGGTTCTGACCGGACCGATGACCCGGTGCGCATGTACCTGCGCGAGATGGGCGCGGTGGAATTGCTGTCCCGCGAAGGCGAGATCGCCATTGCCAAGCGCATCGAGGCTGGCCGCGACGCGATGATCCGCGGCCTGTGCGAAAGCCCGCTGACCTTCGAAGCCATGATGGTGTGGCGCGACGAGCTCGTGAATGAGCGGATCCTGCTGCGTGACCTGATCGATCTTGAGGCGACCTATGGCGCGGAAAACCCGCCGCCTGAGCCCAAGCCCAAGGAAGAGGAAGACGAAGCCGACGAAGCGAAAGCCGAAGGCGAAGACTCCTCAGACGATGATGACGAGGATGAGGATGATGCTGCGGCAATGTCCATGTCCGCCATGGAGGCCGAGCTGCGCGATGGCGTTCTGGCCAAGCTGGACGAGATTGCTGACGACTTTGCGAAGTATCGCAAGCTGCAGGACAAGCTCGTTACCCGCCGGCTGGAAGGCAAGGACCTGACGCCGAAGGCGCAGGAAGAGTATGACGAGCTTTCCAATTCCATCGTCGAAAACCTGAAAACGATCCACATCAACAATGCCCGGATCGAAGCGTTGGTCGAACAGCTCTATGCCATCAACAAGAAGCTGATGGGCATGGAAGGCAAGCTGATGCGCATGGGCGATGCCTATGGCGTGCCGCGCAAGGAATTCCTCGAAAACTATTTCGGCCGCGAGCTGGAGCCCGACTGGCTGGACCAGGTCAAAGGCCTGTCTGCCAAGTGGAAACGCTTTGCCGAGGGCAAGGAAGCCGAGATCACCGAGAGCCGGGACAATATCTCCGAGATTGCCCAGGAAATCGGTATTCCGATTGATGATTTCCGCCGCATCGTCCAGACGGTGCAGAAGGGCGAGCGTGAGGCCCGTATCGCGAAGAAGGAAATGGTTGAGGCGAACCTCCGCCTCGTGATTTCCATCGCGAAGAAGTACACCAATCGCGGCCTGCAATTCCTCGACCTGATTCAGGAAGGCAATATCGGCCTGATGAAGGCGGTGGATAAGTTCGAATAT